>ENA-OQBJ01000055-OQBJ01000055.1-human-gut-metagenome-genome-assembly--contig:-NODE-55-length-52404-cov-6.188381_pt1 | contig 52404 bp, 59 predicted proteins | sample MGYA00242743_ERZ504545 | MGnify/ENA primary metagenome ERZ504545 (study PRJEB26092, sample SAMD00036252) | human gut metagenome | host: Homo sapiens | study: EMG produced TPA metagenomics assembly of... | reverse complement strand
CCATCTCTACCAGAAGCTGGTTCAGTGTCTGCTCTCTCTCATCATGTCCGCCGCCCATACCGGTTCCACGCTGTCTTGCAACCGCATCGATCTCATCAATGAAAATAATACATGGTGCATGGCGTTTGCCTTCTTCAAAAAGATCTCGCACACGTGATGCACCTACACCGACAAACATTTCCACAAAGTCAGAACCGGAAATGGAGAAAAACGGAACTCCCGCTTCTCCTGCCACTGCCTTTGCCAGAAGTGTCTTACCAGTTCCGGGAGGGCCTACAAGCAGCACACCTTTCGGAATCCTTGCGCCTACTTTTGTATATTTCTGTGGAGATTTCAGGAAATCTACCACCTCTACCAGATCTTCCTTCTCCTCCTGCAGACCTGCTACCTTGTCAAAAGTAACTTTCTTATTATCATCCGGAGATGACATTCTTGCGCGGCTCTTGCCGAAATTCATCATCTTGGCATTTCCGCCGCCACCGCCACCTGCCATCTGGCGGTTCATCATCATGATCAGAAAGATCACAAGGGCACCTGTGAGAAGAACCGGAAGCAAGGTTGTCAGAAATACATTGTCTCCGGGTACATCCTGAGTTGTAATATCAATATCGTATTTATTCAACAGTTCGATTGCCTGATTGACATCTGTCACATAAACCTTCTTCTGACCGGAGTCAGTAGTATCTACGATCACAGAACCTGTAGGCACTTCTCTGTTCTGTTGAATTGTCGCATCAACCACTTTGTTGTCTTCAAGAGCCTGCTCCAGTTGCTTCTGTGTGTAATTACTCTGGGAAACCACCTGGTTATTCAGATAAAAATAACCGGCTACCAGCGCAATGATCAGCACCAGATACAGACCAATTCTGCTTGGCTGTTTATTCACTTACTTAAATCTCCTTTCAGTCTTCCCCCAGTTCCACTACTCCTATGAATGGAAGATTCCTGTATTTCTGTGCATAGTCCAGACCATAGCCAACTACAAACTCATCCGGGATGTTAAAGCAGCAATAATCAACTCTTACATCTCTGACTCTTCGCTCCGGTTTGTCCAGCAATGTACACAGACGGATGCTGTTTGGATTTCTCTGCTTCAGAATTTCGATGAGATAACTTAATGTTCTTCCTGAGTCAATGATATCCTCTACGATCAGAACGTCCTTTCCTTCCAGTGGCTGGTCAAGGTCTTTGACGATCTTTACAACACCGCTGGACTTGGTGTCATCACCATAGCTGGATACAGACATAAAGTCAAGAGAAACCGGCACTGTGATTCTCTTTGCAAGTTCACAGGTAAAGAATACACCACCTTTTAATACACAGATTAAATGGATTTCCTTGCCTGCATAATCCTTGCTGACCTTTGCTGCGATCTGCTTAATACGGGAATCTACTTCCTCTTCGCTGAGTAAAACTTTGATTTTCTCACTCATTTTCGTTTCCTCCTTGGTAATTTAATACTAACACCTTCCTGGTTTGGGGGTTAATTTTATACCTCTCATTTATCCTGCTTCCCACCATCCAGAGGATTTCTTTTCCACATGCGATCAGCGGAATGCTGTCTCTGTATTCCGACGGGATTTTCTCATCGATCATACAGCGGTTCAGCTTCTTTGTGTTCCCCTGCGCATTGATAACCATATAATCTCCTGTCCGTCTGGTGCGAATATACGGATTCTTTTCTATTTTATCATAATCCATCCATTTCGTATACTTTTTTTCTTCAATCTTCTGACCTTCATACAAAAATATTTCTGCCGAAAAAATTCCCAGCGGACTGGTCACAGTCCCCGGAATTCTGATTTTCCATTCCCTGTCTGATATATTTTTTCCGCAAACTGTTTTTCCGTTTTGGATATCTGAACCTTTATGCTTTTCACCGATCATCCCGGATGACTTCTCCTCTCCGTACCGGCAAAGTCTTACTCCCTCGTAATCTCTTCTGGCTTCCATGTGATAAGGAAGGCTGATCCGTCTTCCAGTCTGCATTTCATAAAGTTCCAGAACCTTCTCATAGTGAACAGCCGCCAGATCCTTCCGTCTGCCTGCCAGCTGTTCCATCGCCTGTTGTAATGCATAAACCTGAATGATCTGAGGCTCCATAAAAAATTTTTCAGTAAAGTAATATTCCTTACCTTTCTGAAACTCGCCCAAAACCAGGCAGCTCTGCTGCGTAAGATATTCCTCTGCCTGGGAAATCCTTGCCGCAGTCTCTGCCATATGTGCCGCTGCCTTTCCATTGACCTGCTGTTCCAACATAGGAAGAATATGATGTCTGATTCGGTTTCTGGTATATTCATCTGACAGATTGGTGCTGTCCTGAATATGAGAAATCTTCTTTTCTTTCAGATACTCTGCAATTTTGTCCCGGTTTAAGCACAGAATCGGGCGGATAATCTCTCCGTCTACAGGGCGCATGGTGCATAGTCCCCGCAGACCTGTTCCTCTGCACAGATTATGAAGCATAGTTTCCGCAAGATCCTCCTGATTATGCGCTAATGCAATTTTTATCTCACTGTCCTTTCTCCCACAGACGGCAGCTTCCCTCTGAAAAGCTTCTTTTCTTACAATCCTTCCCGTCTCTTCCTCGCCCAGCTTCCACTCCCGGCTCAATCCCGGAACATCATAACAATAAACAGTACATGGAATCTGCCACTTCCGGCATATGTTTTCCACAAAGCTTTGGTCCCTGTCCGCTTCCTTTCCACGTATTCCATGATGTATATGGACCACTCTCAATGTAAAATCCAGTTTTCCCTGAAGCTCCTTTAAAATGCGGAGCATTGCCATAGAGTCACTTCCGCCGGACACTCCTGCCAGGACCACATCATTTTTTCCGATCATCCTGTTTTGCTTTATATAAGCAAGAATTTCTCTTTCCATTTTTATCCTGATTTCCTTTTCTATCTTAGAGCATTATTTTTTCCACACGCCTGCCACCAGCACTGTCATATCATCCCGTGCATGATAATCGCTGTATCCCAGCACCCGTTCCAGTATTCCCCTGCCGAAATCTTTCGGTGATTCCTCGTGAACATCCATAATGATTTCTTTCATGGTTTCCTCCTCTTTCTGGTCAGGCAATGCATCCAGGACTCCATCTGTCATCATGATCAGGTAATCCCCATGGTACAGCTTTCTGGTAGCTGTCTCAAAATCAATCTGCTGTACAAGCCCTGCGGCCAGACTTTCAGAAGTAATAGATTCCACCCAGTGATCTCTTTTGATAAATGTAGACGCTGCCCCCGCCTTCAGAAAATTGCAGATTCCTGTATACAGGTCCACTGCGCAGATATCCACTGTAGAAAACATACCCTCCTCTCCTTTGAGTACCAGAGCAGAATTTACCATCTTTGCTGCCGTTTCCTGGGAAAATCCTGACTCCATAAACTGTTCCAGAAGTTCCACAACTGTCTCGCTCTCCCTGCATGCTTCCATCCCTGAGCCCATGCCATCCGAAAGGCACATAACAAACCTGCCGCCATCCTCCTGTCTGCATATATAATTATCTCCGGAAACCTTCTCTTCTTCTCTGGTAAGCCTGGCCGTTCCATAGAGAACCTGATAGCTTACATCCTCAGCAAAATGTACAGTGTGATATTCTCCGTTTACAATACATCTGCTCCCATTTACAGGTACCATGGAAATTTCACAGTATTTTGAAAGAAGCTGTGCGATCTCTGTCATGGAAATACACTGACCGCTTCTGGCACGCATGGTGAGAAAAATCTGTTTACGTCCTTTCACCTTATTCATCATCCATGCCCTGCGAAGGATCACATGGCTCTTTCTCAGTCCCTTGCGAAGTTCTTCTTCAAACTGCGGCGTTACTCGCTCCAGGTCATACAGATCACTGGCTACGTTCTCCATGATATGTGAGACTTCCATAAGCTGCTGTGCTACTGCCAGCCGATTCTCTATCATACGGTTATCCCACATCAGGTTCTGCCTTTCTTTCTGAAAATTCTCTGCAACCGTCTCATAATACTGTACGGAACGGGGACATATGCCTGTCCAGTCAGCGCGGATGCCTCTGACATTTTCCTCGTTTCCACTCTCCATGCACGTACCAGTGCCTCCACTCCTTTCACCAGTTCCTGACTGTGTTCTCCCCAGCAGATTTCCCTCTGATAGCATCTGCTGCATACCTTTGCATTTGTATCCTCAATGATCTGCTCAACCTGCCTGCTGCTCAGATAATCTTTCCGATAAGGCATCCCGTAGAAAGTATCTGCCAGTTTCTGAAAAGATGCCGCATACTTCTCCACCCTCTCTTTCTGAGGATGGCCCTCCTGCAGAGACGGCAGTTCTTCTGTATCCGGCAGATTTTCTGCTAAAATAGTTTTTGCCATGTCCCGTATGATCAGCATAATGCTGATAACGAGCATGGCAATCATCCATTCCTGCATATTCTCCCCTCCCCTTATTCATTCCCTGTATATAGCAGACTACTGCATTCTTATCAGAGAATTTCAATAACTGTTCAACAGTCCTCTCTTTCACAAAGTACTAAACAGTTACAGATATTATATGGAAGGGTTTCTGAAATATCTGTCAAATGCAGACGAATCCTTCGCAAAAGTTTTCGACATTTATTACTGCTGTTTCTTAAAAACAGTCTCATTGTCCTTCACAAGTCCCAGTTTCTCTCTGGCAACCTCTTCTGCATATTCATCTGTCTCCATATATTTCTTTAATTTATCAATTTCTTCTGTACGTGTCTGCTCATCTTCAATCTGCTGCTGAAGAGTGGCGGCCTTAGCATCATATCCTGTGAGGCGTTCCTTAAGGTCATTACTTTTTAGCATAAGTCCTCCCAGAAGGACTAAAACAACCAGCGCAATCGCAATCATTCCAAGAGAGTTATACCCTACTTTCTTTTTTTTCTTCCTTTTCTTAGAATTACCCAATTTGCCAGCCTTCCTTTTTTAGCACATTTATACGCTTTATACCACAGAAGTTTACATCTTTTGACCGGAAATAGCAACCATTTTATCAAAAATTTAATAATTATTACAGGAATCTCCATAAATTTCGTACAGCATTTTACAAAAATATCTCCTAGAATCCTGTGGCAGATATACGCTCCGGATAAAAAGCCTAAAACCAAAAAAAAACGCAGGATCCCTTCATTGCTTCTGTAAATCTCCGAAAAAACAAAAAAGGCACAACAAAGCCAGTATAGAATGTCTTCCGTCCCGACAGCTTTATCCGAATGTGCAAAAACATTCCTGAATGCAGCCAGCAGATCATAACACAAAAGGAGAACAGCACCCACAGCTATTGTCCGGAGCAGCAGAAGTAATTCATGATGAATAAATGCACTCATCTCTCACCGGAACATCCTTCTAAATAAGGATTCATCCCTGTTATCTGTATTCTTTGACAGATAGGTAAGACTGTCCACTTTTCCTTCCAGATCTACTTCTCCCTTTTCCAGATCAAGCTGCTTCACATGAAGCTGTTCTCCCTTTATTACAAGTTTCCCTGCCTGTGTAAAAAGCAGGATTTCTTTTTCATCAAAGGATTTAATATCCTTTACCCCGGTAATTCTCCCGTTCTGACGGTTTTCCAGCATCAGGCTGTGAGTTGAAAGTATCTTCTTCTCTTCCACAGACGCCTCCCGGTCACAGCCTCCGGAAACTATGACCTGCCAATCTGTTACTTATCAGTAGTTTATGTGCCGGAAAATGGAAATAGACAATAAAATGTTAAAAATTTATATGTTCCCACTGCACAAATGCCAAAAGCTGCAAATTACCATCCGGAATCAAAGATATTTGTACATACTCTCTACATCTTCTTTTTTGACAGTTTCTTTTACATCCAGTACTTCTACTTTGACATTCTTACTTCCGAACTGGATTTCAATAGTATCTCCCGTCTTTACCTGTACAGATGCCTTGGCAGGCTTATCGTTGACAAGAACTCTTCCTGCATCACAGGCTTCGTTTGCCACTGTACGGCGTTTGATCAGACGTGACACTTTTAAGTATTTATCTAATCTCATATTTTACTCCTGTAAATGGATACTCACGAATTACTCCGCCGGAGTATCAAAAAAGGGGAACTTTCGTTCCCCCGGTTATCGCCTTTATTATTTACCGTTAACCATATCTTTTAATGCTTTTCCAGCTTTGAATTTCGGTGATTTAGAAGCTTCGATTTTCATAGTTTCACCAGTCTGAGGATTTCTTCCCTCGCGAGCAGCTCTTTCACTTACTTCAAATGTACCAAATCCTACTAACTGGATTTTTCCGCCATTTTTCAGTTCTTTAGAAACGACATCAACGAAAGATTTCAGAACGTCTTCTACGTCCTTCTTGGATAAGTTTGTCTCTTTCGCCATAGCTGCTACTAATTCTGTTTTATTCATGGTGTTTCCTCCTCTAATGATCTCTTTCTTGTTTGGTGGCATCTGCCAAAAGCGACAGAGCTCTATCCTCTATATATATACCTTTTTCCCCATATTGTCAAGGTTTTTCGTAACTGTTCCGTACAACTGTTCCGCACTGTTACTGAGGATAATCCCTGAAACATTCCTCTGCAAAATTCTCCCAGATTTCTCTCTGTCTGATAAGATTCTGAAGCTTTTCCACATTTTTCTCTGAAATCCACACCTTTTTGTGTGAATAATAATAATTTGCCAGTTTCCAGTATTTTTCAGGATAAGTGAAACGTACACGCAGATTTTTCCACTCTTCTGCCGAGATTGGACGGATTTTATGATATTCCCTGAGCATTTCCCCTGCCAGTTCCAGATTCCAGTTATATTTCTCCAGTATTTTTCTCATGAAACGATACAAATCTGCTACCTGAATATCAAAACTCCAGTGACCAAAATTTGTGACTGCTGTCCCAAAGTGATCACCTTTCAGCATCAGAACATTATGCTGATTATATTCTCCATGACATACCTGTCCTTCCCGCCATGCCCTGTCCCTGAGATCATCATAATCCGTCTCATCCAGAAGCCTTACTGCATACTGTGCCCTTTCAAGAAACTGCTCCACACTTGCCAGATAATTTTTCTCAAATACATTGGATGCTCCTTTGTTCCGTATAAATTTGCGTATCTTACGAAGTTCCTGATTGTGCCGAAGATATTCCTCCTGAGAGATCTTTCCCTGTATTCCTCCACAGGTTCCATTTTCATTAAAATATGTAACCTTGCCAGTGTCCGGACACTTTTTAAAATATCTTCCCGGGATTTTGTGTCACACTCTTTTCCTTCATACCAGTGCTGGAGTGTAAACCTTTGTTCAGTCTTATCTTTACTGACCAGACTTTCCTGATTATTCCGCAGAAAATAGTCGGTATTTATACCATTTTCCTGAAGTCTCAGCAAAAGCTCCTGCTGTTTTTCCAGCTTTTTTTCTGAACCATGAAACTCCCTCAAGATCAGAAATCCCCGGGATGTATAGCAGAGCAAAGCCCCTCTTGTCCTTGCAGAACGGTCTGCTGTCAGCTCATACTGAGCCAAGGTACCAAGTCCGTAATCATACAATGACATATCCCCCTCTTAATCATCTTAATTCTTTCTATACATATGAAGAAAATCCGGTGGATATACCCCCGGATTTTCATAAAGCCACTGTTATTTACTATATTCGTTACTGTTCACTCCGTTCACAGTAACGTAGCCAAAATTCATTCCAGATTGCCTGCGGCAATGGAATTTTGGCTTGTATGTCTCGGGATTTTGGCATATTCATGCCAAAACACCTCGCGGAATAGTGGTGTGTGAACAGTAACCTATATTCTGATATACTGACCATTCCATAAAACTGCACTATTTCTCATCAAGCAGACCCAATAATATCTCTTTCTGATTCTTCTGTGGATCGGCAAGCACTACTTCCAGAAGACGGTTCAGCGTTTCTCCTATTTCACGCCCCGGCTTATAACCGGCTTCAATCAGATCTTTCCCTGTCACTGCCAGAGTTTTTAAAGATACACACTGATGTTCATTAATGATCGTCTCATAAGCCTCTTTCACCTTATCCAGACGTTCCTGCTTCTCTGCGCGTCTGTAATCACTCTGTGCCAGCATATCTGCCTGCTGCACTTCCAGATAATATGGAAAGAGCTCCTCACCGATACGGTTCACTGCCCTGCGCACTGCCTTTGTCATTCCCTCCGGTCTGTCATCATGCCATTTTACCAGACGGGTTACCTTGCGGATCGTATCATTATCGAATTTCAGCCTGCGCAGGATCTGTGCAGCCATCTTTTCTCCCGCAATCCCATGCATCTTGAAATGATCTCTTCCATTCTCATCTGTTTTCCGGACAACCGGCTTTCCAATGTCATGAAGCAGCATGGTAATCCTGAGAACTTTATCTGCCCGTACATGACAGAGACTGTGCAGGATATGCTCCCCTACTGTGTAACAGTGGTGCGGCGTATTCTGGGATGTTGTCATACATGCATCAAACTCCGGAAGAAATTCAGCTGTGATCCCGGCTTCATAAGCCACCCTGAGATAATCCGGATGAGGAGACATCAGAAGCTTCACAAGCTCTACCTGAATCCTCTCTGCACTGACATGCTTCAGATTCGGTGCCAGAACCTTCAGTGCCTTACGAGTCTCTTCTTCAATAGTAAAGCCCAACTGCGCACTGAAACGGACTGCACGCATGATCCGCAGTGCATCCTCTGTAAAACGCTCCAGCGGATCTCCCACACAGCGATGATTTTTCTTTCAATATCCTCCAGTCCGCCGAAAAGGTCCACCAGTCCTGAAGAAGGATTGTATGCCATTGCATTGATGGTGAAATCCCGGCGTTTCAGATCTTCCTCAAGGCTTGCTGTAAAGGTGACCTCTTTGGGATGTCTGCCGTCCTCGTACTCACCATCTACACGATAAGTCGTGACCTCATATCCTTCTTTTTCCATAAGAACAGTCACTGTTCCATGCTGCAGACCTGTATCCACTGTTCTGTGAAACAAAGCCTTGACCTGCTCCGGCTTTGCGGATGTGGTGATGTCCCAGTCATCCGGGCTCCGTCCCAGAATGGAATCACGCACACAGCCGCCTACCACATAGGCTTCATAGCCTGCTTTTTCCAGTATATGCAAAATTGTTTCCGCGTTTTTCGGTATTTCCAGAATCATATGACCATCCTTATCTTCTTCTATTTATTCTTAACCCCGAAAACCGCACTCAGATATCTCTGCTGCCGGTTTTCTTTATTTTCTTATTGATTAGTATGCTCTTCCCCAGTAAACCATCTTCTTGGCAGGTTTTCCACAGCATACGCAGACATCACTTAAGTGTTCCTGCTCAAACGGCATACATCTGGATGTAGCCTGAACATCTTCTTTGATCTTGTCCTCACATGCGCGGTCACCGCACCACATAGCTTTTACGAAGCCTGGTTTGTTAACAATAGTATCTTTGAATTCTTCATAGTTTGTAGCAACATAAGTATGGGAATCTCTGTGCTTACGTGCACGCTCCAGCATATCTTTCTGGATTGTTTCCAGGATTTCCTGTACTTTCTCCACAAGCTCATCAAATGTAACAGTATATTTCTCTCTTGTATCACGACGGCAGATGACAGCCTGACCATTCTCGATATCCTTCGGGCCGCACTCGATACGGATCGGGATACCACGCATTTCCTGCTCTGCGAATTTGAATCCCGGACTCTTGTCTGTGTCGTCTACTTTTACGCGGACTCCTGCTGCCTTTAATGCTGCAAACATCTCATCTGCTTTCTCAAGAACGCCTTCTTTTCTCTGCTGGATCGGAATGATCACTGCCTGTACAGGAGCGATTCTCGGAGGCAGCACCAGACCACTGTTATCACCATGTACCATGATAATAGCACCGATCATACGTGTTGTCATTCCCCAGGATGTCTGATGTACATACTGAAGTTTATTTTCTTTATCTGTATACTGGATACCGAATGCTCTTGCAAATCCATCGCCAAAGTTATGGCTTGTACCGGACTGAAGAGCTTTTCCATCATGCATCAGGGATTCAATTGTATAAGTAGCTTCTGCACCGGAGAATTTCTCCTTGTCTGTTTTCTGTCCCTTGATAACCGGGATTGCAAGTACTTCCTCACAGAAATCTGCATACAGATTCAGCATCTGGATAGTACGTTCTTCTGCTTCCTCGGCTGTAGCATGAGCTGTATGGCCTTCCTGCCATAAGAACTCACGTGAACGAAGGAACGGACGTGTTGTCTTTTCCCAACGCACTACAGAACACCACTGATTGTATACCTTCGGCAGGTCTCTGTGGGACTGGATTTCTTTTGCATAGAAGTCACAGAATAATGTCTCTGATGTAGGACGTACACACAGACGCTCCTGAAGCGGATCCAGACCACCATGAGTTACCCATGCAACCTCAGGTGCAAATCCTTCTACATGATCTTTCTCTTTCTGAAGAAGAGATTCCGGAATAAAGATTGGCATGTACACGTTCTGTACGCCAGTCTCTTTAAATCTTCTGTCCAGTTCGTGCTGGATATTTTCCCAGATCGCATATCCTGCAGGTTTAATTGCCATGCAGCCTTTAACGCTGGTATAACCGCAGAGTTCAGCTTTCTTTACAACGTCGGTATACCACTGGGCGAAATCGTCTTCCATGGATGTGATGGCTTCTACCAGTTTCTTGTTGTTTGCCATGATTACTTCTCCTTTTTATGTGATTGTGTTGATCCTGACAGTGCATCAGGATATAGTCGCGGCGGAATGCATATTCTTCTTATTTTTCTTCTATAAATAAATTTCCTTATCTGCTTCACAGTACAAAAATCTGCTTTTTATAATCCGGCAAAATCTGTCATATTATAAAAAACGAAAAAAAGAAGCCCAGCATCCCTCACAAGGGACCGAAAGGCTTCGGCGGTACCACCCTAATTAGCACTGTGCCAAATGCCTGCACATTGCTCGCTCTTCTTCCGATAACGCAGGAAAAACGCCGTACTTCAATTGTACGGAGCTCCGAGGCCGGTTCCATAATTCACGCACAGAATCCTTCCACCACTGTTTCACAGCCAACCGGCTGTTCTCCGGGACTCTTCTCTGGGATTGCTCCTTATGTACTATTCTCTTCATCGCTATATATATTTCGCATTTGGTTATATTTTATTTGAAATAAATTGATGTGTCAAGAGTAAAATCGTTACTGTTCACACACCACTATCCTGCGAGGTGATTTGGCATGAATATGCCAAATCACACTTCTATTGTAATCTTACGTCCTGTCCGGTTATATTTATAATAACGAACCCCGGCTGCATCCAGCATTCTCTTTGAAGCGATCACTGCCGGCGTGTCTGCATATTTATCACAGTCATAGACAATCGTCTTAATACCTGCCTGAATAATTGCCTTGGCACATTCATTACATGGAAAAAGGGAAACATAAAGCTTTGCACCTTCCAGACTTCCTCCTCTGTAATTAAGAATCGCATTCAATTCACTATGGGTCACATAAAAATATTTCGTATGAAGACTGTCACCCTCTCTTGCCCATGGAAATTCATCATCTGAACAGCCCTTTGGAAACCCATTATAACCCATGGACAGGATTTTATTATCCTCACTCACAATACAGGCACCTACCTGAGAATTCGGATCCTTGGAACGCATCCCTGACATCATGGCAACTCCCATAAAATATTCATCCCATGATAAATAATCTGTGCGTTTATGATTTACATCCATTTTCCAAACCTCCCCTTCACATACTTCACCATTCACCTGCTTCATAAAAGCATCACATTGTCCGTTACTGTGAACGGAGCGAACAGTAACCATTGTCTGCTTATAACTGACACAGCCAGAACTTCACACTTTACTCTACAGCAATCCCCGTTCATCATACATGTGAGAGAATTACTATAATCATGCAGGCTCTGGCTGTTTTATCAGTTTTCTTATTTTATGACTTATTCAGTCTCTATCTGGTTAATTCTTCTGATATGTCTCTCATCGTTGGAAAACGGTGTATTCAAAAATGTATCCACTATCTTCAATGCTAGCCCAGGTCCTACAACTCTTCCACCCAGTGCAAGAATATTGGCATCATTGTGAAGTCTTGTAGCCTCTGCTGTAAAACAGTCTGTACAGACTGCAGCTCTGATTCCTTTAAACTTGTTTGCTGTAATGGAAATTCCGATACCTGTTCCGCAGATCAGGATTCCCTTCTCACATTCGCCGTCAAGAATTGCATGTGCAACCTTCTTTGCATATATCGGATAATCTACGGAATCCAGACTGTCACATCCATAATCTTTATATTCAATTCCTTTCTCATCCAGATACTTCTTGATCTCCTGTTTCAGTTCATATCCACCATGATCACATCCTAAAGCTATCATTGATCTTCCTCCTGAAATTAATTTCTTTACCTCTTCAGCAGACTATTTAAGTGAATCTTCATTATCCATCTGGCCATTACTGCTGATAAGATTATATAATCAGGCATATATCTGCTTCACTACCTGATTATATCATACCACCTGTATGATCTTATGTCCCGCTGCTTTCAGCAGACGGTTCATAATGGCCTGTCCCATTCTTGGTGTATAAAACGCTTCTGAATAAATAGACCTGACTGCACTCTGGTCAAAGTCCCGCAACACTTCATACAGATGATGCGCTATCGTCTCTTCTTCCTTCCGGCTTCCAATGCTGACTACCAGACCTTCCGGATATCTGTCCTTTGTCTCGTCCGTTGCAATAATTCCAACCTGCTCGCCGTGTTCTTTCGCCTCCGCAGCCAGCTCATTGATCTTCTTCACAACAGCTTCCTCCGGTCCCTCAACAATTGCCAGATCTGCCTTCGGTGCATAATGGCGATATTTCATACCCGGTGCTTTCGGACGCACTTTGCTGTCAGCCGCAATCAGCCCCTTGTCCATCCTTACATCCCCCAGAGTCTCCTGAAGCATCTCCAGAGAAATATAACCCGGACGCAAAACCACCGGCACATCCTCAGTAAAATCAACGATCGTAGACTCAAGACCGATTCCCACCTGGCCTCCGTCAATAATCATCTCAATCGCCTCGCCAAGATCCTCCTCTACATGCTGTGCAGTAGTCGGACTGGGTCTGCCTGAAGTATTCGCACTGGGTGCTGCCACATAGCCGCCGGCAGCCTTGATCAGCTCCTGTGCAATCCTGTCACTCGGAAACCGAACCGCCACACTGTCCAGACCACCCGTAGTTTCCTGTGGTACAAGATCCGACTTCGGAAGAATCATAGTCAGCGGACCCGGCCAGTACTTCTCTGCCAAAATCTTCGCCTTCTCCGGAACCTCCGCTACAATCGGAGCCAGCTTATCAAACTCTGCAATATGCACGATCAGCGGATTATCCGAAGGTCTGCCCTTCGCCGCATAAATTTTCATAGAAGCCTGCGGATTCAACGCATCCCCACCAAGACCATAAACAGTCTCCGTAGGAAACGCAACCAGACCACCCTGTTTCAAAATATCTCCACCACGCCGGATAGCTTCCATATCAAGCTTGTCCGCTTTCATGGATACAACTTCTGCTTTCATTATATTCCTGCCTTCTTTTCACTTCGTTAATTTCTTTTATTTATTACATTTTTACTATTCTACAACTGCTATTGTACACGATTTTTCAGGTTTTGTCTCTATATTTATTCATCTTTTACAAAGCTTGCAAATGAATCATAAAAGATTATGGATTTCTGTATCTGTAAATTTTACTTTTCTTCTCTTTACCGCCTAATAATTACTCTCCCAACCATTCCAACCAATAACCAGCGTAAAAAAATATTTCATTTCCTGTGCATTTGCAGGGTACTTAGATATTCTTAGCCGGCAAAAATCTGCGTTATGAGAAATCAGAGACACTGTCTGAGCCGCAGGCGAGTTTGGCTCTGATTTCTCATGCTTTTAGCAGATTTTTAGCGGCTTAGAATATCTTAGTGCCCGAAACCGCACAGGAAATGAAATATTTTTTTACGCGTCCCTTTTTGACCCAAACAAAATGGCGACACAAACTGCCGCCATTTTTCGCCCTCTTACTTATTAACTTTAAGAATATAAGTACTATACACCTCATCCTGGAACACCACTTCTCCAAGTGACTTCAGCACATCCTCATTCAATGTCTCCCCATATTTCTCCCTCTCCTTCGATCCGACAAAAATATAAGAAACATCATACTCTTCCAGCAGCTCCTTCACATACTCCTCATCCGAAGAAGTATAAATACTCTCAATATCCGCGCTCTTCTCATTCAAGTCCGCAGTATCATCTCTCCACAGCCACTCATGCACATACCATCCCAGCACAGTCGGCAGCCCTGTCATAGCAGAAACACGCTCATAACCACTATAACTGTCCCCGTTCGCCTCAAGCACAACCGGTGACCCTTTCACATTCTTCTTCAGCCATTTAATACCAGCCACATCCTCTATGAAATCATTTGACAGGAAAGATGTCGCATTCAATCCTTTATATTCAGAAGGCTCCCATACCTTTCCAAACCACGCATACACACTGTTTCCAAAATAACCAAAGGTCCAGCAAAGCAATACCAGACCGATCACTGACACAACCTTAAACACTTTCTTACGTGCAGCCACCAGCATACGGAAAATACCATATCCCATGGTCATCCCAAACAGCATATACGCCTGATAAGTCAGCTTAAACATAGTATTCGCCCTGGCGTTTCCATTTTCGTAAATATCTCTTACATAAACCAACTCCGGAATCACGATCAGCCCGATTGCACAGAGTCCCATGACAATCGCAAACAGATCCGGCACAGAAATTGCTTTCATCAGTCTATACAGACTTCTGTTCGCACCACCATAAAGCTTCTCCCAGATAATACAGATGATCAGCAGAACTGTCAGAACCACAGGCAGTCCCCACAAAATCAGCAGCTGATGGATCATAGAATGATTCTGCGCAATTCCCACACCTTTAAACATGCTGTCAAACTGCAAAGTAAACGGCAGAGAAACAACGTATGAGATCACAATGATCTCCACTGCCTGAACCGCAGTCACTGCCAGAATCCTCTTCACTTTACCATCAAACTGAACGATATTGGTAAACAGCACCACTCCACCGGTCACCACGAAATAAATAATAAAATCCCAGAAATTCGTAAACCGGAACATACCGATCATCACTGCAACCAGCAGGATATGCGGAATCAACAGCTGTTTTTTCCAGAACTGTTTCCGGCCCGGCTTCATGATCACTGCTTCTCTCATCCGCACACTTCGCATCCACGCATAAAGAAGTCCCACCAGAAACAGCACAAACATTACATTTACCACATGGGCATGGAGATCTCCCAGCACAAAGGAATAACATGGAAATTCATGGATCGTCTTGTCCGGCACATCCGGATTGTATCCAATATAACGGGTCGCATCCGGGAACCAGTAGCTGTCCGCTTCTTTTCCCTGCAGCTTCTGGAGCCATGGAATGATCTTACTGTAAACCACATAATGCATATTTCCCGCAATTGATACAGAAATTCCTGCTATGATCCCGGCCACTGCCGGCAAACAACGTTTCTTTCCTGTCAGGCTTCCTTTAAGCCTGTCCACAGACATCTGACGAACCAGTGAAAACGGAAGCACAAACGCAAATGCAGCCACAAAAGTACGCATCAGATTGTAAGTGAGTTCTACTTTACTGCCAGTCAGCTTCGTCAGAAATACTGCAAAATACTGTCCGCCATAATAATAATTGATCGTACCTTCTGAATACCACAGATCTCTTGCAGGAAGTGTCGTACTTCTCATCATGCTTCCATGAAACCATAATCCATAAATTTCTCAGTTCCGTATGCCTGCGGACGGAATCCTGCAAAATAAGTCCACATCAGGAAAAATATAAAGAACAGAATTTCCTCTCCGTAAATCAGATTTACCTTTCCGGACGGAAAGCAGTCAATTCCATTTTTTCCCTGAAAATGATATAAAACCCCACAGCCAACAGCACATACAACAGACACACCGATACATGTCGCTGCAGTAAATGGCAGTATCTTCGCAGTTACCAGAAACCACGTAAGAAAACCTGTCACAGTAATCGCCAGCACTTTTGAAAACATCCAGCCTTTGTCCTCAAATCCGGCAAACAGTCTCCCTGTCACAGGCATGGCAACCATTCCCATCAGAAATGCCAACAGCCACCAGGTCCAGAATGTCCATACATCTCCCTTTAACAGAAATGCAGACAGCCCTGCAAGAGCTGCTGCAAGAAGCACTCTCGGTGCCCATTTCTTCATCCGTACGTCCTCCTTAATCATTTATAAAATTATTGTGGTTACTATAATCTTACACATTCTCTCTTATCTCTGTAAATCTGTGATCACCCGGCTCATAATCATAAATCCGGAGTAATCCCCGTAATAATGCATTTGAGGATTATTCTGTTGTTTTATAGATCCGTATCCGTCCATCCTGAGTCTCATAAACCTTTTCATATGCTGCAGCAATTGTCTCCTCACGACATTCCTGCTGTTCAAATTCCGAACCTTCTTCAAACAGGATATATGTTATTTTTTCCTGTTGTACTGTTTTTTTCAATGTTTCACTGTCAGATGTGGTGTATATCGTTACAGCCTGTGCAGCCCTGTAATTCGTATCATAGCCTGCAGACCATGCGTAATATGGCCATCCACAGTAAAGCATAGCTCCGGACATCGTCACTTCATTCATGCTGTACTCAGGAGTAAGTAAAAGATCGTTTTTCTCCAGATTCTCCTCCAGCCATTGGGTCAGCTCGCTGTTCATATTTACAGTCACACGTCTGCCCGGACCATTTCCCTTTATGATCACCACAAAGTCATAAATCCCGGTCACACTCAGAGATATCACCAATACTATTGCCAGTATCTTTCCCATAGTTTTTTGTATCCCGGACTGCCCATTTCTCCCTTTCCAAAGACTGCATACTGCCCATGCCCAGAAAATCGTCAGAAACGCATATGATATCATGATATATTTATGGTTTACATTAATATCCGGTGTCATCAGAAGCACAAAAGCAAAAATCACCGGAAACAGGAAACTCACAAGGATTGCTCTCTCCCGTCTTCTCATAAACCATACCATTAGTACCAGCCAAGGAAAAAAACTCCGCTCATCCAGAACAGATATTTCACAACTCCCGGGACAGTCTTATCCTCTGCCAGAAATCCCAGATAAATCTGAGGACTCATAGCACTTCCAACAACAAAAATCTTTGACTGAAGCCAGGAAAAGAAGATGGATACCCCCGCCATGACAGCGTAATCCACTTTTCCATCCGAGAAAATCGCAAAGCCGCACAAAATCAGCAGACCACCAATCACTGCTGCCCCATTCCAGAACGCACACAGACCCAGAAACATTCCCATAAGCAGTGCCTGATCCAGATTTCTGCTTTTCCATCCTCCTTCGAAAAGATTCTGTTTTTTATCCAGAGTATTCCCTTCTCTTCATGTGCCGTCCCGGCTTCCAGCCAGTCCATAAACAGATATAGCGCCAAAGTCACCATCAGAAGTCCAAATGCCAGATGCCTCTGATTAAGATAAACATTAAAGTTCCACAATCCCCAGTTCTCATTGACAGTATATCCGATAAAGGAAGTATTTTCTTCCAGGGTTTCCACAAGATTCCCTGCCTGGATATGCTCCCATACAAATCTGAAAAAGGCCATTCCGCTTCTGAAAAAGAACAGAAACAATGCCAGTACACCGCAGCACATTTTGCCTGTGATCCTAAGTGCAAGCTGATATAACAGCATAAGAAATCCCGCAAGCGACAAGGTACTTACGATATTATAGGCAAAGTCCATACGCATTCCAAGATATTCCAGATTTCCTGTGAGAAACTGAAACATAAAATGATACTTTACATCTGCACCTCCATAATGAGGATACTGTGTGGGAAAATTATTTCCTGCAGAAAAAGAACGCATCATCGCCGTATGTGGTGCATAATCTCCATATACAGTCAGGCCGGAATACAGGATTCCGTCTTTTATATAGAACACATAAAACATCATATATGTAATAAATACAGTCAGCAGACCAAAGAGTAATATTTCCTTTTTTAATCTGCGCTTATCCTGTGTTTTATCAATATTCCATATCCTGTAACTTCCCTGTTTTTTGTATTTCTGTACGCTGAGCAGTATCATAATAACTGCTGCACCTGTCATCCCGATAATATTTCCATACAAAAGTGGATTTTCAGCTTTTCCCACAACACTGAAAAACCAGGAAATAATATATACCATCCAGGTCAGTAAAAGTGTTCCGACTCCAAAAGAAGCCGGAAGCATGAGCCAGATACGATTAATACCTGACACACTCTTTCCCTCTCCTGTCAGCATTTTCGATGCTTCACAGCCCAGCATTCCTGCCAGAAGCAGATAAATAATTCCAAGCATAATTTCTCCCTGTACATTTCCCCGCCATGCAGATACTCCTACCTCCGGGGGATTTTATCAAACAAGTATCAGTATAGCAAAAATCCCTACTTATTAAAAGCAAGTTCACATAAATTAAACATTTTAAATTTTTTGTTGCTTCAGATATTGTTCAATCCCTTTCACTATAGCTTCCACTATTTTATTCTGATATTCTTCTTTGCAGAGAAGTCCGGCCTCTTCCGGATTTGTAAGAAAACCACACTCTACAATATTCAAAACACTTTCACTTCTTTTTAACAGATAATAGGTTTTATTACCTTTTGCCACACGAGGGCGTTTTACTTTCAGTCCCAGATTCAGTTCTTCCTGGATAAACTCTGCCAGATTCTTTCCCCGGACAGAATCTTCATAATAAAACACCTGGGGACCGCATACAGACGAATCCTGATAGCTGTTCTGATGAACACTTATGCACAGCACAGGTCTGTATTTCTTTATCATAGCAATCCTGCACTGCATATCCTGTGCTTTCTGATTTCTGCTGTCCTCCTCATAAAGGCCCTTATCTTCTTCCCTTGTCATGATTACAGAAAATCCTTGTTTTTCCAGAGAATCCTTTAATTTTACGGCAATCTGAAGATTTATCCCCTTTTCTTCCAGTCCGTTCACTCCGATCATTCCCGGATCCGCTCCACCATGTCCTGCATCTACCAGAATGGTTTTTGAATTTTCTGTTGAACTCATAGTCTCTGAAACTTCAGCTGCCTGTTTTGACAGAATGAGAAAACTGACAAGAAGCAGACACCCTAACATTAATTCCAGTCCATATTTTTTCAAACTAAAAACACCTCCTGAGACATCTTTTACAGTCTACAGGAAAATTCACTGTTCCTGTAGACTGGCTATAGCAATTCCATAAAATAATGCAATCAGTATTTCATAAAATTCTATATTAATATATGTTTCAGAAGATGTTTTTATAGCCTGCTGATGCAGAACTTTTAATTATTCAGATTGTCCGAGATTACCTGCCAGATTCCGTTGTTTTCAAATCCAAGCTTCCATGCAGAAACTCCTGCAAGGTCATATTTGGATACCAGCTTCACTTTCTCTGCAACTGACTGAGCATCCTCAAGCCAGATCTGATAGGTAGAATTATCTATATCATATTTTCCATAATTCTGGGAAGTGGTCTTATCCCAGTAGGTTTCCACATTATTATCTGCAATTGTCTGCTGCGCCTGATCCATACCGATTGCTTCACTGGTTACATTTCCCCCTGTGGTCTTCCACAGTCTGGTATAAAACGGAATGGCATTGATCACACGTTCAGCCGGAACCTCATCCAGTGTATCCTGGATTCCCTGTTCCACCCATGGAAGAGATGCCACAGAACCGGCTTCAGATCCTACATAATGCTCGTCATATCCCATGATGATCACATAATCTACAACCCTTCCCTGCTCAGCCCGGTCATAATGGCTTGTAAAATCCTCAGGAACCGGGTTATCCACTGAAAGAACCAGATTATTCTTATGGCACTCTATGGAAAGTTCTCTCAGAAATTCCAGAAAATGGATTCCCACATCCTCGCTGAGAGATTCAAAATCCACATTAATGCCATCCATTCCCACATCTTTGGCTGCCTGGATCAGCTGACTGATAATATTCTGTCTCGCCGCAGTGCTGGAAAGTGTTTCAGTTGTACTTACTTCCTGTGTAAAGTTATCGATCAGACCCCATACCTGAAGCCCCTTTTCATGAGCCTGTGATACATAATCTGCACTTGCGATGCTTGCAATGTTTCCTGAAGTATCTGTCAGATAGAACCAGGTAGGCGAGATCACATTCACACCTGTCATATTTGCTGTCGCATCCGCAAAATAAGCATTGGCATCTGTGGAAGTCACCTGATGCCATACCATATTGACCTTGCTGTCCATAGTAAGATAGGAGTACTCTTCCTTCTTAAAGCTTCGTTCAAATTTTGTCTTCTCTGCTTCTCCCACTTTCTTCTTATCTATATAACCGATATATCCGTCATCCGTAGCTACCTGATCCCAGTTCTCCATTTCTTCAATAAGACGAAGCTTTGTACCTTTCTTTACAGAAGTAAGAATAGCCGATTTAATTCCACCGCGGTAACGTATGCTTGTATTCTTCTTAACTGTGACTGTTTTTACATTTTTGAATTTATACTGTATGGCAATCCTGTATGGATCTTTTGTGATGTATGCATCAAGATCTGTAAATTCCTGCACATAAGTAAGATTCAGATACACTTTGTCATCTTTCACCCATACCTTATCTCCTGCCTCAGATGATGCACTCACAGAAGTCAGCTCCGAAGGTGTTGCATAAAGTATCTGCTGATTGGCAGAATCCCAGTAATATCTCTGGTTCAGATAAGTATTCACCACATCCAGTGGTAAATAGACTCTGTCTCCGTCCACCAGACCACGTTCTTCCAGTTTCTCAGTTCCAATGACCAGGGCAATCTCCCCATCTGCCATTTCTCCATAATATTCATTCAGATCCATTTTCTCAGAAGATGGTATGTACTTCATTACTACATGAGTGACAATTCCAAGAATCGCAACAAGAATGACCAAAACGGCAACTGCGATAACTGGTTTATACTTTTTATTCATAGTATTTTTCCTTTCAGTAAATATTGTGTTACCGGAAACAAAGCAGACAGTAACACGATTGCTATTGATACATCAGCTCACAGAAAGGTATTTCATATAGTTATTTTGAGTATGATGTACCAGTATTATCAACTGTATCGGCAACTTGATGATACTGGCTTAAGTATACCATAAAATATTACAATTGTATTGCAAAATCGTATTTTTCACAAATTTTTAAGATATGCGTAATTATATTCTTATGCTGCCCGAAGGCATTATGAACATCGGGGGGACTGATTCAGAATCTGTTCGGGCAGCTTTCTCTTTTGTTATTTTTCTTTGACGAAATCAAAATCCACACGAGCGATCCGTCCTTTTTCATCTTCAACGTAATCACGCATGTATCCACCACCTTCTGCAATCTGACAGGCTTTTGCAATTGTTTTCGGATTACTGAGTATACCATTCAGATACAGAGAAATTCCCTGTTCACGATAACTCTTCAATTCTTTTTCCAGTGGTTTACGCATGCTCTTTTTGGTTGCCCGTGATATATTTTCCGTAAGCTTACCTCCCTTCTTTCATAAGATTTTTTAGAAAGCACCTTATCGGCTGTTGAAAAAACAATATCCCTGCACCTGTTTTATCGTTACTGTGAACGGAGTGAACAGTAACGTTTCAACTTCTTATCATCATGGAAATTTTACCTGTACATTGCCACAGCAGGAACGCTGCATGAAAAACGGCAATGAAGTTTAGAAATAAAAGATCACTTTGGTTAATGTTTCAGATCTTCGCTTATGTGAACCGCAGGTTTACTGCTTCTTCTGTTTTCATTATATCCATCTGGTAAACAGATGCAAGTGTTTTTCTTCATTTATGTATTTTTTTCTGTTTTGTTTCTAAAAATTTAATATTTTGGTTGATTACTTATCTTTACATTTTGCAGTTCTGTGTTATATAATATAGTGTATAAAATTTTATAAATTCACAGTCAGACAATAGAATTTTTGAAGTTACTTGCAGCAATTTTCCAAAGACAGTGCATCTATGGCAATCCTTTAAAATTGCTGTTCAAAAAAACAATAGTAACTTTTAATTTATCCGTAATTGTCCGCAGCTTTCAAAAGTTAAATTTTCATTATCAGAAACACTTTTAATGGATTTTCACAGGCAATTATGAAGCTGCCAGATAATTCAATGTTATTCAGAATAGGATGTGACAACATGAAGATAGAAAAGATCAACGACAACCAGATACGCTGCACACTGACAAGAGAAGACCTGGAGAACCATCAGATCCGTATCAGTGAACTGGCTTACGGCACTGAGAAAGCCAAGAAACTTTTCCGCGATATGATGCAGCAGGCACAGATACAGTTTGGTTTTGAGGCAGATAATATTCCATTAATGATCGAGGCCATCCCGGTGAGTACCGAGAGCATCATCCTGATCATTACCAAAGTAGAGGATCCTGAAGAACTGGATACCCGTTTCTCCAAATTTGCTCCATTCAGAGGGAATGATAAGACAGATACTCTTCAGCTTGACGGTGCAGACAATATTATTGATATCTTCCAGAAGCTTTACGAAGCAAAGATGAAGAGTACTCAGACAAAAGATGGCAAATCTGCTCAGAATACCGGAGCAAAGGAAAATGACGATACTCAGGTTCCTGATGTAAATCTTATCCGTCTCTATGAGTTCGACACACTGGACGATGTGATTGCGGCCGCCCATGGACTGAACGGCTATTTTACCGGTACAAACACCCTGTACAAAGATCCGGCCGATGAGCTTTACAAACTGGTACTTCACCAGTCATCACTTTCTCCGGAGGATTTTAACAGGGTATGTAATATTCTTACGGAATATGGACAGGGAAAGGCTTTCTCTCTTTCAGGAGAAGCTTATCTGACAGAACATGGAGAACTGATTTCCGATTCTGCCCTTCAGCAGCTGATTCAACTGTAATAATTTTCATAATTAAAAGAGCATTCAGTTTTCATCTGAAAGCTCTTTTCTTATACCATAGTAAATTACAGATTTCTCAAAAAAGGATGTCCTGAACTTATTCAGAACATCCTTTTTACATGTCAGTCTATGACAATTCAACAATTGTCATAGTCCGTCATATGATTACCTTTCAGGAAGATTATTCTCCAAGAAAATCATTGATCTGGTTAACCAGTACATCAACATCCAGTCCATGAACCATAGCTGCTTCTTCGAGAGATTCCATCTGGGAAGATGGGCATCCAAGGCAATGCATTCCTGCTCTCATAAGAATCGGTGCGATATTTGCATCAATCTGAAGAAGCTGACCGATCAGCATGTCTTTTGATACTTTAGCCATTGTATATTTCCTCCTTAATTTTTCTTTATACTACTCAGCTTTTATAGCTTCTGATATTATAATACTATTTTACTCTGGAATCAACTGCAAACTTTTAATTTTATCGTTCCTCCCTGAAATACGGAAGTCCCAGCGCAGCAGGCGGCTGGTGTTCCTTTTTCTTTCGAAAGCTTGTGAATACCAGTACGATAATCGTTACCACATAAGGCAGTGCTTTAAATACTTCCTGCATGCTTCGTCCAAGTCCCGGGATATAAAGATACAGAATATAAAGAGCTCCGAACAGGAATGCTCCCCAGATTGCATTCAGTGGTTTCCATAATGCAAAGATTACCAGTGCAACAGCAAGCCAGCCACGATCTCCAAAACCATTGTCTGTCCAGGTTCCTCCTGAATATTCCATTACGAAATAGAGTCCGCCCAGACCTGCCAGACCTGCACCGATACAGGTTGACAGATATTTATATTTGATAACATTGATACCTGCTGCATCCGCAGTTCCCGGATTTTCACCGATTGCCCTGAGATTCAATCCCGCTCTTGTCTTGAACAGAAAAAACGATAACAGGACTGCTATAATAATACAGAGATATGTAAGGAAACCATAATTAAATAAAATACCTCCGATAACCGGAATCTTAGACAATCCCGGGATTTTTGCCGTATAGGCACTTCCTGTTACTTTTACGGAAATCTGTCCTACACCGCCTGCAAGCTTGGAAATAGAACCGCCAAAGAAGTTACCAAAACCTGTACCAAAAATGGTAAGTGCAAGACCTGTTACATTCTGATTTACACGAAGTGTGATAGTCAGGATACTGTAGATCAGACCACCGATTGCAGCACATGCAAATGCACACAAAAACGATATCAGTACACCCACAAGTGCATTGGGATCAGGATTATCCTTCTCATAGAGGAAAGCTCCCATAAGACCTGAAATGCCGCCCATATACATAATTCCCGGAATACCAAGATTCAGATTGCCGGATTTCTCTGTCATAATCTCACCAAGCGCCCCATACAGAATACAGATGCCCTGGACAATTGCTTTTTGAATAAAAACTATCAGTACACTCATTGCCGCTACCTCCTATTTCTTTGCACGCTTTACTCTGTAGTTGATAAAGAATTCTGCACCGATCAGGAAAAACAGAATGATTCCCAGAAGAACATTGGAAGCATTCTCATTCAGTCCATACTGTGTTGCGATCTGTACGGCACCCTGGTTCATAAATACGATGCCAAAGGAAACTGCAACCATAATAAATGTATTAAACTTGGAAAGCCATGCGACAATGATCGCAGTAAATCCACGACCGCCTGCTGTTGCAGTGGAAATCGTATGCTGGCTCCGCTGACAATAACAAAACCTGCGATACCACAGATTGCACCGGAGATTGCCATTGTACGGATAATAACCTTTTTCACCTGGATACCGGCATATCTGGCAGTATTCTCGCTCTCACCTACTACTGCAATCTCATAGCCCTGCTTACAGTATTTCAGATAAATAAACATTCCCACTGTCAGAATCAGGACAATGACTACATTCCAGCCATATTTCTGTCCGAACAATTCCGGAAGCCATCCGCCTTTTGTAGCCTGATTGATGATACCGACTGTATTGGAACCTTTCGGATTTTCCCAGAATACAATACAATAAGTTACTACCTGCATGGCAACATAATTCAACATCAGAGTAAACAGTGTCTCATTTGTATTCCAGTTTGCTTTAAATACAGCCGGGATCATTCCCCAGATCATTCCGCCAAGTGCACTTGCCACAAACATTACAATCAGGAGTAACCATGTAGGCATCTTATCTCCTGCATAGATCATGACGGCAGCAGAGCAGGCACCACCGATCAGGATCTGACCTTCTGCACCGATGTTCCAGAATTTCATTTTAAATGCAGGTGCCAGACCAATGGAAATACACAGCAGTACCATTGTATCTCGTATAGTCTGCCACAGACGGCGATCCGAACCCATTGCTCCATCCCAGATTGCCTTATAGACATCCACCGGATTCATCTTTACCAGGGCAACGATCACCGCTCCGCACACGATCAGTGCAAGGATCAATGCAATGAAACGGATCAGAAGACGTTCCTGCCATCTGGCTTTGTTTCTTCTTTTACTTACCTGTAAGAAAGGTTCTTTCTTCATGCCTGTGTCCCTCCTTTTTCATGCTTCGTCATAAGAATCCCGATTCCTTCTTTCGTTGCAGTTCTTCCATCCTCAATTCCGCTGATTTTACCTCCGCAGAACACTGCAATCCTGTCACACAGTTCAAGAACTACATCAAGATCCTCAATAACACAGACTACTGCAACCCCTTTTTTCTTCTGTTCATTCAGAAGGCGGTAAATCACATGGGAAGTATTGACATCCACCCCTCGAGTTGGGAAAGCTACCAGAAGCACTTTCGGATTCTGGGCAATTTCTCGTCCTACCAGAACCTTCTGCACATTTCCTCCTGACATCTGACGGACAGGTGCGGAAATACTTGGAGTCATGACTTCAAGCTGTTCTTTGATTTTTAACGCCAGTGCCTTTGGACCTTTTCGATCCAGGAATGGACTTTTGCCATTGCGATAGCTTCTGAGCATCATATTATCGGTCATATCCATATCGCCCACAAGCCCCATACCAATACGGTCTTCCGGAACAAAAGCAAGGCTGATCCCTGCTTTATTAATGGAGATAGAATCCATTCCAGCAAGCTCTGTTCCTTTTCCATTGTCATCAAGCAGGGTGATCGAACCGCTCTCTATTGCCTGGAGTCCTGCAATTGCCTCCAGAAATTCTTTCTGGCCGCTTCCGGAAATGCCGGCAATACCCAGAATCTCTCCTGCATTTACTGTCAGATCAACATCATCCAGAGTTTTTACCTCTTCTTTGTTTTTACAGTTCAGACCTTTGACTACTAATCGTTTCCTTACATTCTCCGGTTCAGGACGGTCGATATTGAGATCTACTCTGCCGCCTACCATCATCTCTGACAGACTCTGTGCATTTGCCTGAGCTGTTTCTACTGTATCAATATACTTTCCTTTTCTGAGGATTGCCACACGGTCTGATAACGCCAGAACTTCCTGGAGTTTGTGCGTGATGATCATAATGGAACATCCATCTTTCTCATATTTCTCAAAATATCGAATAACCGGTCAGACTCCTGTGGTGTCAGAACTGCGGTCGGCTCATCCAGGATCAGAATCCTTGCACCGCGGTAGAGCATCTTTATGATCTCAACTGTCTGCTTCTGGGAAACGGACATTTCGTAGATCTTCTGTGACAGATCCAATTCAAAGCCATATTTATCTGCCAGCTTCTGAATATCCTCTGTGATTCTCTTCATGTCCAGCTTTCCCTTTCCCGGAAGTCCCAGAACAATATTCTCTGCTGCTGTCAGTACATCTACCAGTTTAAAATGCTGATGTACCATACCGATTCCCAGTTCATAGGAATCTTTCGGTGAACGGATCGTTACTTCTTTTCCATTTACAAAAATATGTCCTTCATCCGGATAATAAATTCCATAGATCATATTCATCAGAGTTGTCTTTCCGCTTCCGTTTTCCCCCAGAATTGCAAGAATCTCCGATTTTCTCAGTGTGAGATCTACATGATCATTCGCCTGGACCGAACCAAAACTCTTGGAAATATCTCTAAGTTCAAGTGCATAGTTTTCTCCCACTATCGTTTCCTCCTTTTATCTAATGATATCCAATCTACAGTAAAAGTCCTGTCTCTTTGACTGCCGATATCATTTAATCCTACTTCTGAATTATGGAATTGCTCTCCTGTATACTCCATAATACAGCAAAAGAAACCTTCTGTCAGAAGACTTCAAGACTTCTTTTGCACGTACGATATGAAAACAGCAGAGCTGCCGCCCGGGCAGCCCTGCTGTCGTAAATTGCTCCGCGCTTTGCAGCTCCAGCAATTTTCTTATTCTGTAATAGATGTAATTCCATCAATCGCAATATCAAATGCAGGTGCGGAACCATATTCAGATTCATGGAAGTATCCGTCAGAAATGTACTCTGTATCACCCTTCTTATAAGTATCAAGTTCCTTGCCGTCTACTGTAAATGCAGATGTATCAAATACATGAAGGGAACCATCAATGAGCGCATCTTCCACTTCTTTGACCTTTTCTTCTGTACCCTCTGCTACAGTTTTGTCATTGAGAGCTGTGATCTTATCTGCACCTTCCGCAAATCCTTTACACCAGTCAGTATCAATTGCTGTGCCGTCGAGCATACACTGTACTGCGTATGTATAATATACACCCCAGTCCATAGATGCAGAAGTAAGTGCTGTGTTCGGAGCAACAGATGTCATATCAATATTATAACCTACACATGGAACTCCTGCTGCTTCGCATGCTGTAGGAGCACCTGTTGTATCTGCATGCTGGCTGATCAGTACACAGCCGTCAGAGATCAGAGCATCTGCGCACTCTTTCTCAAGGTCAAAGCTTGCCCAGCTGTTTGTATATTTTACTTCCATTGTTACAGACGGGCATACGCTCTTCGCGCCAAGATAGAAAGCTGTATAACCGGAGATAACCTCTGCGTATGGGAATGCACCTACATAACCCATCTTGCATGCGTCTTCTTTTACTGTGCCGTCCTCGATCATTTCATTCAGTTTCAGACCTGCAACTACACCTGACACGTAACGTGCTTCATAAATATTTGTAAAATAGTTATGCATGTTGGAAAGTCCGCTGGATGCAGCCTGTGTTCCTGTTGCATGACAGAACTGAACCTCCGGATATTCCCCTGCCGCTTCCAGTATATAAGTCTCATGTCCAAAGCTGTTTGCAAAGATGATCTGACATCCCTGATCTGCAAGGTCTGCTGCCGCATCATAGCATCCTTCATCTTCACCGATGAGAGTTTTCTCAATAATCTGAGAATCGTCAAGACCAAGCTTCTCTTCCATCTCATCAATTCCTTTCATATGAGCAGCTGTGTAACCTTCATTCTCATCACCGATATAGATCACTCCTACTTTCAGGTCCTCTTTTGCAATCCCTTTACCTTCATCTTCTGCAAATACCGGTGCACTCATGGAAACCGCCATTACTGCTGCAAGTCCAATTGCCAATGCTTTCTTCATTCTTCATTCCTCCATTCTTTCTATTTGTTTTCTGATTCCTGCTACGGAACAAAAGAGGCACAACTTTCTGTGTTATGCCTCCTTGCAAGTATCTTTACTATAACCGTTTATGTCTGAATTGTCAATAAATTCAGCAAAAACGCACTTTCTTTTTGATACTCTTATTTTTTTTGTATATTAACAGACTATTTTCCATCATACAAATGCCTGTATTTTGGCAGGATAATTTCTCTGCTCGGACAGACATTCACATGTCCGTCAGCTATTTGTAATCTGCAGGTAAAGTAAGCAAATACTAACTTAATATTATTTTATAATGTATCTGATTTTATACTTGTAATTCAGACAAAGATATATTAAAATGTATGCAGAACCCGAAAGGGGCCTAAAACGTTATTACGATAAGGAGGATTCTAATTATGGCATATGTAATTTCAGACGAATGTGTAAGCTGTGGAACATGCGAAAGCGAATGTCCTGCAGAAGCTATCTCTCAGGGAGATGAGCATTATGTAATCGACGCTGATGCATGCTTAGACTGCGGAACATGTGCAGATGCATGTCCAACAGAGGCTATTCATCCAGCAGAATAATTCATGATTTCAAAACAGCTTCATCTCTGTTTACCGCAGAGACGAAGCTGTTTTCTTTATGGATAACTTTTACAAATGTTTTCTTCTGATCCTCCTGCTTCTTTTTTCCAGTGCTGCAGCAGCCTCTTTTCTCGCAAGCTGTCTGTTACGGATCGTTTCATCCAGATCCCGGCACTGGTCTTCTCCCTCTTTTTTCATATGTAACTCCTGAGCGATCAGACGTTCCATGATTTTCTGAAATTCAAGTATTTTTTCCCTCTCAGGCTGTTCATCTTCAAGAAGCTTCACTTTGCTCGCAGTAGTCCCGGGTGCAGTCCTTGAAATTCTTGGAACCAGTTCTTTGATTGCTCTCAGGGCAAGTCCTCTTTTCTTTAGTTCCTTTATATTAGCCAGAAGCGTAATATCATTTCCTGTATAGTAACGATGTCCCTGCTCATTCCTGCATATCCTCAGTTCCAGTTCTTCCTCCCAGTACCGGAGGACCGATGCCCTCACGCCAAGGATTTCTGCGGTCTGAGTCACAGTATACCGCTGCTCCATGCTGCCCCTCCTCCTTTTGAGTCCATTTTTTCATCAGAAACCACTGATGCATATCAACAACTCAATCTATCACCTGATATCATTGAACCACTGCACTGTAAAAACAGCTGTCGTAATCCTGATATCATGTATATTTATTATAAAACGCCATAGCGAGATTGCAAGAAGTTTCGATTGACAAACTTCCCTATAAAACTTTATTTTGACACAAAAAACAGGGAAACAGTACCGGATTCTCCCCCTGATACTTTTTCCCTGTGAAATTTTTCTATAGCAATCCTCGTAAATAATGCATTTAAGACAATTCAACAGGATTTCACACTCTGATGGGCTGGATTAAGATGCATTATTTTAGAGGATTGCTATAATATTATTCAAGTCAAAGATCAAACTCCTCTGAGATAGATTATTTCTTCATATTCACAAACTGTGTATATCTCGGCAGCCATACCAGTTCTACTGTTCCGATGGGACCGTTTCTCTGTTTGGCAATGATGATCTCTGCAATGTCCTTCTTCTCTGTATCCTTATGATAATAGTCATCTCTGTAGATAAACATTACCACATCGGCATCCTGTTCAATGGCTCCGGATTCTCGAAGATCCGAAAGCATTGGTCTGTGATCCGGACGCTGTTCCACCGCACGGCTGAGCTGAGACAATGCGATCACCGGCACATTCAACTCTCTGGCAAGACTTTCAGAGAACGGGAAATATCTGAAATTTCCTGCTGTCTGGAATCACTTTTTCCACTTCCGCTCATCAGCTGCAAATAATCGATCATGATAATCCCAAGATTATGTTCCAGCTTATATTTCCTGCATTTGGAGCGCATTTCCGCAATAGAAATACCCGGCGTGTCATCAATGATCAGATTAGATTTACCGATAATATCTGCTCCTTCTACCAGTTTTGTCCAGTCCTCGTCTTTCAGATTACCTGTTCTCATATTCTGGGAATCTACATGAGATTCCATTGCCAGAAGTCGGTTCACCAGCTGTTCCTTTGACATTTCCAGACTGAATATGGCAACTGTGACATCCTTTCGGAATGCCATATACTGTGCAATGTTCAGTACAAAGGCTGTTTTCCCCATGGAAGGACGGGCTGCGATCAGCACCAGATCAGAAGGATGCATACCGGATGTTTTATAATCCAGATCCATAAAGCCTGTGGGAATACCTGTTACAGAACCCTTAAGCTTAGACGCTTTCTCAATGTTATTAATGGCATTCAGAACTACCTGCTGGATTGGAACATATTCTTCATTGTTGCGTCTCTGGAGAATATTGAACAGTTTTTTTTCTGCTTCTTCCAGAATAATCTCTGTATTCTCCTTCTCCAGATAGCAGGTGTTGGCAATTTCTTCATTTGCTTGATAAGTCTGCGAAGGACTGCTTTCTCACTGACGATCTTTGCGTAGTACTTCACATTTGCAGAAGTAGGAACCGCTGAGATCAGATCTCTTACATATTCCATACTGCTGATATCCGGCGGGAGTTCTTTCTCCTTTAAACGATTCTGAAGGGTCACCAGATCTACCGGTTTCCCTTCATTACACAATTCCACCATTGCATCAAAGATGATGCCATATTGTTTCTGATAAAAATCATCACTGGTAAGTATCTCAGATGCCACAAGGATCGCATCTCTGTCCAGGATCATTGAGCCGATTACAGACTGCTCTGCCTCTATACTGTGGGGGAGTATTCTTTTAATCAGCGCTTCTTCCATTCTTTATCCCTCCGGAAGACTTATGCTTCTTTTACCCATACTTTAAGAGTTCCTGTTACCTTAGGATGTAATCTGACAGGCACCTGGGTAACACCAAGTGTACGGATTGGCTCAGGAAGCTGCAGTTTCTTTTTATCAATGTCAAGATTCAACTGTTTCTTTGCTGCTTCAGAGATTTCTTTGGAAGAAACGGAACCAAAGGTTCTTCCGCCTTCTCCTGTTTTCAGTGTAAGGATAATTTCTTTTGTCTCGAGATCCTTTGCAAATGCCTGTGCTGCTTCATATACTTCTTTTGCGACCTTCTCTTCGTTTGCTTTCTGAAGTTTCAGATCATTTAAATTCTTAGGAGTTGCCTCCAGCCCCAGTTTCTTAGGAAGGATCATGTTTCTTGCATATCCGTCACTTACATTTACGATCTGTCCCTTTTTTCCAAGTGCTTTTACGTCTTCAAGTAAGATTACTTTCATTTTGTGTTTTCCTCCTGATATTCCTGATCTATGATGTCTTTAAGCATTCTCTCCACCTCATCCGGAGAAGCCTTGACCTGGGCACCGGCAATATTCATATGACCGCCTCCGCCCATCTTTTCCATCATTACCTGTACATTGACTTCGTCAATAGCCCTGGCACTGATATAAACTTCATTATTGTACTGAGTCAGTACAAAGGATGCCTTAACCCCTGCAATATTCAGAAGCTCATTGGCTGCCTGTGCTCCTATAACTGTAGGACTGTCCAGATTTTCACTTGGACATCTGGCAATGGCATAGCATTCTCTGTAAATCTGTGCAGTTCTCACTGCTTCTGCACGTGCCTGATAAGATTTCAGATCATCCCTTAACAGTTTACGTACTCTGGTCACGTCTGCTCCACTCCTTCTTAAGAATGCAGCAGCCTCAAAGGTACGTACACCTGCTCTTGTCGTAAAATTGTTTGTATCGATCATAATTCCCGCATAGAGACAGTCAGCCTCCATATTGCGGATACGCAGGTCATCCGAGAAATACTGCAGGATCTCTGCTACCATCTCACAGGCTGAGGATGCATAAGGCTCCACATAGGAAAGCACCGCATTCTCTATCACTTCGCTTCCCCGCCTGTGATGATCCAGCACAACAATTGTCTTTGTCATGTGCAGAAGCTCCTCGCATTCCGTATAGCTTGGTCTGTTAGTATCAACTACAACCACCACTGTATTGTTATCTACCATATCTTTAGCCTGCTCGCTGTCCACAAACATAGATGGCTCGTAGTCTGGATTATTCACATATCCTGCGATCAACGGTCTGATAGATTTTGTCGGATCATTCACTACAATACTGACAGATTTTCCAAGTGTTTTACCTGCACGGAAAATACCGATTGCTGCTCCCAACGCATCCACATCTGTGATTTTATGTCCCATGACAACGACTCTGTCTTTCGTACTCATAAACTCTTTCAGTGCCTGCGCTTTTACCCTGGCTTTTACGCGGGTATTCTTCTCCATCTGCTGAGTCTTTCCGCCGTAATAGGTAATATTATTTCCATTCTTAATAACAACCTGATCACCGCCACGTCCAAGTGCCATCTCTATAGCAATACGTGAATACTCATAATTTTGAATATACGTGGAGGCATTCAGTCCCACACCAATACTCAAAGTGATCGCCATCTCATTTCCGATATTAACTGTTTTAACCTCGTCCAGAATATGAAATCTCTGTTCTTTCAGAGCCTCAAGCGAACTCTGGCGCATGATCAGGAAATATTTGTCCTTCTCAAGTTTCTTTACAAGACCATCGAAATTGGAAAAATATTTCGTAATCTTCCGGTCAATCAGAGCAATCAGAAGTGAACGTCTCACATCCTCTACACTCTCAAGTGCTTCCTCATAGTTATCCAGATAAGCCAACGCTACAACAAGCTTATTGTCTTCATTCTTTTTAATGTAAGACTTCAGTTCTGTATCGTCATACAGATACATGGCGATCAGGCTGACATTCCTGTTTGAATTCTCCAGAAACTCACTTTTGGCAACCACTTCACCAAGAGACACCCTCTGCATGGAAATACGATAAGTCTTCTCTCCAAATCGAGTACTGATCTCAGCAGTCTCTTTCTTATCTGCAACCGGTAATTTGTCAGCTGTTACATCCGGAAAAACAGTGCTGACATTTTTCTTATAAAACTGATCTTTACCTGTAAGCTCCGCAAATACTTTGTTGGACCAGATCATTCTGCCATTCATATCCATAATGGCATAGGGCAATGCCAGTTCTTCAAGGATTCTCTTTTCAAGCGAATCATACTGATTGGCAAAGGCTATCAGTCATTTACAATGAACGGTCTGTGGCATCGGAGTATTATTACTGCACATCCCACATAAATCAGGATTCCACCTGACACAATAATACCAGCCTTCACGCTGACAAAATATACCCAGATATTAAGTACGATCAGTAAAGCCGAGAGAATCAGAGGCCACCGCATGAATGCTTTCATATGCCCTTTTAATTTCAGTTTATCACTCATATCTTTCTTTCCGTTCTTCATCATTCTATTTGTTTCGCCTGTACACAGCAAATGTGCTGCATATAGCAGGTTCTGTGAAAAACGCCCTTTGAATCATATTATAACAGATTTGAACAGAATTTACCATAGCAACAGAAGAACGCACAAAAATAATGGTTATTGTGTTACTGTTCATTCTGTTCTATAGCAATTCTCGTAAATAATGCAAAAATGCTGCTCCGCCAAATGCGGAGCAGCATTTATCATCTTCAGAATTAGTCCTGGATGTATGGCATCATAGACATATGACGTGCTCTCTTGATAGCAACTGTCAGTGCTCTCTGATGTTTTGCACAGTTTCCTGTGATTCTTCTTGGAAGGATTTTTCCTCTTTCAGAAACATATTTTCTTAATTTTGCTACATCCTTGTAGTCGATCTCGTTATTCTCTTTACCACAGAATACACAAACTTTTTTTCTTCTGCGGCCGCCTCTTCTCTTCATTGGAGAGTCTGGTCTTTCGCCTCTATTGTAAGCCATGATTGCTTTCCTCCTATTTTATTCTATCAGTTTGTATTAAATAAACGGCAGTTCTTCATCAATTCCATCCGGAATGTTCATGAAACCGTCTGCACTGGCTGCTCCCGGAGCCGGCATGGATGGTGCAGGTGCAGGGGATGATGTCTGAGGATGGGAAGCTGCGTAATTATCGCTAGCCGCCTTGCTCTCAGCAAACTCCTGTTCCTCAACTACTACCTCTGTGGTATAAACCTTCTGGCCATCACGATTGGTGTAGCTGCCTGTCTGAATGCGTCCTGAAACAATGATCTTAAGTCCCTGACGGAAATACTTCTCAGCAAACTCGGCTGTACGTCCAAAGGATACACAACTGATAAAATCTGCTGTTGCTTCACCGTCACGGCGGAATCTTCTGTCTACTGCCAGTGTATATCTGGCAATTGCCAATGCATTCTCTCCTGCGGAATATCTCACCTCAGGATCTCTTGTTAAGCGTCCCATTAAAATTACTTTGTTCATATAAATACCTCTTCGTTTCTGCTTTGAATGGTTGAACGGATCAATTAATGGTGCCTTCTAAAATCCACCCTGTATAAGATTATGCGTCTTTTCTTACGACTAAGTATCTTAATACATTGTCCATGATGCGAACGTGTCTTTCAACTTCCGCCGGGCACTGTGCGTCTGCTTCAAACTGAATGAAATAGTAGAAGCCTTCATGCATTTTCTGAATTTCGTAAGCTAATTTTTTCTTACCCCATTCTTCTACTTCTGTGATAGTGCCGTTGTAACGTGTGATGTATCCTTTTGCTTTCTCAACAACTGCATCACGTACTTCGTCTTCAACTTTTGCACTAACAACTAATGCTAACTCGTACTTGTTCATGTCTTGCTTTACCTCCTTATGGTCTGTTGGCCCTTTGCCTGTCAAAGAGCAAGGATATAAAATATATCACGAGTGTTGATTCTAACATAGTTTTTCGTGTCTGTAAAGTACTATTTTTTCTTTTTTTATCAAATTTTTAGTATTTTTCTCAACCATCTTGCGCGGTACCATGATCTGATGTCCGCATCCTGTACATTTCAGGCGGAAATCAGCACCTACCCTTAAGATTTCCCAGTCTCTGCTTCCACAGGGATGGACTTTCTTTAATGTAACAATATCACCAACTTCATAGGGAAGTCCCATAATCTCTTACTCCTCTTATATAACTTTAACAGTAACCTGAACAGTTACCCTTAACCGGCTTTAACAGTGAATCTGTGCAAACACCTGTCCGATCGGCCCCTGAATCAGAAGGTCTGCATATCTGTCTCTCGGAGTCGGGGATTTGTTGATCACTACAAGGTGCTCTCCCCGGAAGTAATCGATCAGTCCTGCTGCCGGGTAAACAGCCAGGGAAGTTCCCCCTATGATCAGCACTTGTGCCTCTGAGATTGCCTTCACTGCTTCATTGATCGTCTGATTGTCCAGACCTTCTTCATACAATACCACATCCGGCTTGATAATTCCACCACATTCGCATCTCGGAACACCTGTGGATGCTTTCATGTGGGCAAAATCATAAAATCTGTGACACTTCATGCAGTAATTGCGGTATACACTTCCATGAAGCTCCAGCACCTTCTTACTGCCTGCCATCTGATGCAGATTGTCGATATTCTGGGTAATAACTGCTTTCAGTTTGCCTGCCTGCTCCAGTTCTGCCAGCTTCAGATGTGCTGCATTTGGTTTTGCAGTGTCACAAAGCATCTTGTCTCTGTAGAATTTGAAAAATTCTTCCGGCTTTCTCATAAAGAATGTATGGCTTAAGATCGTTTCCGGAGGATAGTCATATTTCTGATGATAAAGTCCGTCCTGACTTCTGAAATCCGGGATTCCGCTCTCTGTGGAAACACCTGCTCCGCCGAAGAAGACAATATTGTCATATTTGTCTACAAGTTCCTGTAATCTCTCAACTTCTCCTGCCATTTAGAATTCCTCCTTTATTTTTTCCAAACACTGTTACTGAAATTTTATCATCTGAATTTTTATCGTCTGCTTTTACAGCAATACGATTTTCTTCTGATTCAGGTAACTGCTCTTCATAATTCTACTGCCCGACATCAAGTGTATCCACACGTTTTCCCTGGACAACATAACGGGTTGCCTCGTTTCCTGTACAGGTAGACAGAGTAATGATCTTGTCCTTTATGTTCATTCCTTCTGCATCTGTCCGGATCTCGGAATATCCTCTGATCTTTTCCAGATATTTTTCAAATTCCTCACCAGGTCCTTAAACAGGGTATAGGTATCACTGTTCACACCTGTAGTGTACGCGGAGATAATCTCATACCTGTAGTTTTTCTCAGGTGTAAAGATCCAGAAATATTTGCTCTTCTTATAAGTCTCTTCATCCTGTGTAAATTTCTTAAGCTGAGCAAACATGGAACCATTTTTCATATTATGGCCATACACGATCGTATTACAGTCACTGAAATCCCCTTTGTTTTCATAGTCCACAAAGATAGTACCTGCAAAATTGTAATTCTTCTCATAAGTTCTGTGAAGATAAGTTTCATTGTCTTTGCCATGCACAATGGGATAATTGATATCCGGCACTGCTTCCACATAAATCCATCCCACTACATCATCATTTACACTTTTAAGAGATGCAAAGTCAATATCCATAGGCGCTTTCAGCTCACTGCCGGCTTCCGGTCCTGCCGCTTCTCCATCCGGATCTCGTTCTGTTACCGCCATCTGTGTGATCGAATTGTACTCATCCGTACCTTTCTTATATTCTGTATAAATATGAAACAGATTATATCCTGCATAACAGAATACACAGATTGCTGCGATCAGAACAACCGTCAACACAACATCCCCTGCTGTCTTCTTTTTTTCAGGCTGTTTTTCTGACATTCTTCCTCCATTTCCGCAGCGTATTTCTGCTGCTATGTATCAGCTGCTGTCTGATTTGCTTCTATCAATAATATACTGACTGCCGTTTTCAGATACTGTCTGTAACAGATATTATACCCGGTCACGGCTTTCTTCCTGTAGTCTTTCATGCACTGCCTCCAGACACGCTTTTCGCAGTTCATTTTCTTCTTTATTATATAAAAGCATCTCGCTGTGTTCAAAATATGCCGGACAGCCATTTCCGGCAATAAACGAAGTCATTGACTTATCCGCTGTGATCCCTGTCACGAAAAGCAGCATTTCCTGATTTTCGCCAAAGCTCTCTTTAATAAATAAAAAGGCATTCTGCAGTTCTCCCTGGAGTTTCTGGATCATATCTTCTCTGCATACTGCTTCTTTTTCAAAGCATTTACTGATCCGCTTAAATCCATTTTCAGCTGACCGCACATGTTCTTTCTTTGCTGTCAGAATATATTCCCTCAGCCTGCGGATTGCCGTCTCCTGATATTTCTGTTCTCTTACTGAGATCAGTTCCATCTTTACTTTGATCTGCAGACTGTTTTCCTGTTCCTGCACAAATTCTTCAAGCAATGAAATTCCCAGCTTCTCTTCCTCAGCATTCTTTCTCACCTGAGTTCTCAGATGCAGAAGCATCTCATAGAGTACCTCAAGCTGATGATCTGCCTGTCCGTATTCTTCCGCTTTTTCTCTCAATGCCCCCAGGATCAGATTTACAACTGCAAAACGCTCCTCAAAAGCTCCATCTGCAGCCATCTTCTCCTTCAGCGCCAGATTCTCCCGGCTCAGATTTCCGGACAGGATCAACGGGATTTCATAATCTTCCCCATACTTTGTATATAACTGATAAAAACCTGCAAAATCTCTGGCTGTTTCCTCTTTCTGGAGAAATTCCTCCACCAGTTCCTCACTGATCCCGATCCCCAGCTTTTCATAGCTTTGCAGAAGTCTTGAAAGATCCTCCAGCCTCTGGCAGTCACAAAGAATTTACCGTCTACTGTATTCTCCACCGCATAGAAATTGTTTTTCTTCACAGACAGATAAGAAATGATCGCCTGGTGCACATTCTGCTGTCCTGCATATTTCAGCCAGATATCGCAGTCAGGCTCAATTGTAAGCTTACGGACACGGTCGAGTGTGACAATATCAAATTCCCTGACAGATTTATTATACTCCGGTGGATTTCCCGCTGCTACCAGAATCCAGCCTTCCGGAATCTTATGACTTCCAAAGGTTTTATTCTGGAGAAGTGCCAGCATTGCCGGTGCCAGGGTTTCAGACACACAGTTGATCTCATCAATAAACAGGATTCCCTCTTTCCTGCCTGTATTCTCCATACAATCATAGACAGATGCCACGATCTCACTCATTGTGTAATCTGTCACCATCATTCCTTTTCCACCGTAATTCCGTTTAACGATCTCCGGAAGACCGATGGCACTCTGACGGGTGTGATGGGTAATGGTGTAGGCTACAAGTCCCACACCGCACTCTGCTGCCGCCTGTTCCATAATGGCAGTTTTGCCGATTCCCGGCGGACCGATCAGCAACAGCGGTCTCTGACGGATCAGAGGATAAGTATAATATCCATTCTCATCCTTCGCCAGATATGCGCGAAGTGTATTACAGATTTCTGTTTTTGCTTCCTGTATGTTCATTTTATTATCATACTCCTGCTAATTATTTAGTTACTGTTCACTCCGTTCCCAGCAACACGCTTCGCGATGCACAGAATTTATGCTAATCGCATAATTCGCGCAGTATGTCTCGGGTTTTCTGTGACCTTCGCTCACAAAAAACACCTCGCGGGATATTACCAGTGAACAGTAACATTATTTACTCAAACTGACATCTGCTCCGCAGTTTGCCCCATTCCTGTGATCAGACATTTCGCCCATGGCGGCACCAGTTTCATCTTGTCCGTCCGTTTCAGAAATACAAATGCAGTCTCATAATCCGGCTTTTGTCCCGGATAAATCCCGTCACCATCTGTAAAATAGATCAGTGCTCTGAGATTCTTCAGTTCTTTTCTCTCTTTTTCCTGACGGATCAATTCAAATACAGGGCGGAAATCTGTACCTCCCCTGCCCTGGATCTTAACGTTCCGGATGTATTCCTTCCACTCTTCCTCAGAATGGATCACATCCACTTTCTGGATAAAACAGTCGCACTGGACGATATATACCTTCATCCTGCTGAAAAAATTCTCTTTTTCACTTAAAATCCCATAGGTTTCACCCAGAAATCTCTGTACAGTTTCTCCTGAACATGAACCGGATGTGTCAATGGCGATCACCAGCTCCTCCAGACGGTTTACTTCTTTATACTCCAACGGTTCTATCAATGGAATATTTCCATAATGTTCCATTCCAAAGCTGTAAAAAATATAATCAAAGCTCTCCGTATCCAGCTCCACTTCCTCCCGCAGTCTGCAGAACTGCTTCAGAAATTTCCGGTAATCATATTTACTGCGGTAGATCTCATCCAGTTCTTCCTGCTGATCGTTTGTCTGAGTCCCTGCCCTGCTTTGCATACCGGTCTTATTCTGTGAGGTATAAGCAAGGATATGTTCCCATTTTTCCTTTGTTCTCCTGCCTCCTGATGCCTGTCCGGCAGTTCTCTGCCAGAATATGTGATCATCAAAAGTATTTGTGTTCACCTGTGTATCATCTGATTTTCTTTTCTTCAGGCTGATTTTGCCTTCTCCGACAGCCTTGTCGATCAGCTGCTCTACAAAACAGTCGCATTCCCTGTCCCATTCACCGGAATCTCTGTCAGGTTCCATGAGAATATGAAGGTACAGACAGTGAAGCAGCATATGCAGGTATCCTCTTCTTACTGCTGCCGGATCTTCCAGATATTTTTTCATAAGAAACACAGGATTAAAATAAATCAGCTCCCCATCTGTCCCAATTGTATCAATGCTGCTGTCTGCTTTGTATTCCAGACTTGCAAATGCCCCGTCCAGATAGGGAAAGTCCAAATACAATTGATTTCTGCAGTTTTGCAGGATTTTTTTTCCGGTAAGTTCCTGCTCTGTTGTTATTTTACAGTGAAAAGTCTTTTTTTTGGTATCCATACTTTTTATCTTTCAGATGAAGCAGCCATACCAGAGAACGCAACTTTGCTTTTTCCTGTGCACATTTTATAAAATTCTCCAGCTCATTTGCGGAAAACCATCCGCATTTCTCAATCTGCTCCATTCTTTCTGTGTCCTCATTCTCTATCAGAAGCTCCATTACAGAACGTATTCTGAGCTTCAGGTATTTCTGCGTCTCCTGATATTTATCGGACTCTCTGTCCGGATTTTCCCGGAAATAAATCTCCAGAGCCTGTTCAAGCTTTCTGTCCTGCATCAGATCATCTTCCTCTCCTGTGAAATTACCATAACCACAATATAACACAAAAAAGCTTCCTTTTAAAGTCCTGTTCCTACCCCTCTATTGACTTTCCTTTCTGTTATGTTACTATAAAATCACATATATTCTATCACAAATGAAAGGATTTTATTTTATGAATACCATCAAAAAATTCATCCACTACTATGGTCCGTATAAGACGGTCTTTTTTATTGATCTGATATGTGCTGCCGTGATCAGTCTGATAGACCTGGCATATCCTCAGATCCTGCGGACCATGACAAAGACACTGTTCACTCAGGACCAGTCAAGGATTCTTCAGGCACTGCCTGTAATCGCAGGAGGACTCTTTCTTATGTATGTGATCCAGTGTCTCTGCAAATATTATGTAACCTGCCAGGGACACATGATGGGAGCAAATATGGAACGGGATATGCGGCAGGAATTATTTGATCATTACCAGCAGCTTTCATTTTCCTATTACAGTCAGAATAATTCCGGTCAGATGATGAGCAAGCTGGTCAGTGACCTTTTTGATATTTCCGAGTTTGCACACCATGGTCCTGAAAACCTTTTTATCTCTCTGGTAAAGATCATCGGTGCTTTTGTCTTCCTTTTCTTCATCAATAAGAAACTGGCATTTCCACTGATCATTCTTGTTATTGTTATGTTTTGGTTTTCCTTTAAGCAGAATGCCCGGATGCAGGCAACTTTTATGGAAAACAGACGTAAGATCGGGGATGTCAATGCAAGTCTCCAGGACACACTTTCCGGTATCCGTGTGGTACAGTCCTTTGCAAATGAAGATATTGAACATGCCAAATTCAAAAAGAGCAATGAAGCTTTTCTGCTTTCAAAGCGTGATAATTATCGCTGTATGGGAAGCTTTATGAGTTCTAATCTGTTCTTTCAGGGAATGATGTATCTGGTCACTCTGGTATATGGCGGTTATCTTATTGCCAACGGAGAAATGCAGACTGCAGATCTTGCCATGTATGCACTTTATATCGGAATCTTTATCAGTCCGATCCAGATTCTGGTCGAGTTGGTAGAAATGATGCAAAAGGGTCTTTCAGGCTTCCGCCGTTTCCTTGATGTTATGGAAACAGAGTCAGAGATCACAGACGCTCCGGATGCCAGAGAACTTACTGATGTGAAGGGACATGTAAGCTATGAGCATGTATCTTTTCATTACAGTGACGATAATACCCCTGTTCTCAGTGATATCTCTATTGATATCCCTGCCGGAAAGTCTGTGGCACTTGTGGGTCCGTCAGGTGGCGGGAAAACTACTATCTGTTCTCTTCTGCCACGCTTTTATGATGTAACAGAGGGACGGATCACTGTTGATGGAAAAGATATCCGCAGCCTGACTCTGAAGAGTCTCAGAAATAATATCGGAACTGTACAGCAGGATGTCTATCTGTTTGACGGTACGATCCGGGATAATATTGCATATGGAAAACCGGGAGCTTCTGATGAAGAGATTATTGCAGCTGCAAAGCGGGCAAGCATTCATGATTTTATTATGGAACTTCCACAGCAGTATGATACCTATGTCGGAGAACGCGGAACAAGACTTTCGGGCGGTCAGAAACAGAGGATTTCCATTGCACGTGTGTTCCTGAAGAATCCGCCGATTCTGATCCTTGATGAAGCTACGAGCGCTCTGGATAATGAGAGTGAACGATGGATCCAGAAAAGTCTTGAAGAGCTTTCACAGAACCGTACTACTATTACTATCGCACACAGACTTTCTACTATCAGGGATGCGGATGAGATTATTGTGATCACTGAGGATGGGATTGCTGAGAGGGGGACACATGAAGAGCTGTTGGATATGAATGGAGTGTATGCGGCTTATTATAATATGTGATTTTGTTTATAGTATCCGATAATAAACTGCGAAACAGTTATCTTTATATTTGCAATCTACTGATATATATTATAACAGCGCAGGAAAATTAATTGTCTGGCGTGCATTTGCAGGATACTTAGATATTCTTAGACGATAAAAATATGCGTTATGAGCCACAGGGTCACTGTCTGAGCGACAGCGAGTTTGACCCTGCGGCTCATGCTTTTAGCAGATTTTCATCGCCTTAGAATATCTTAGTGTCCGAAACCGCACGCCAGACAATTAATTTTCCTGCGCGTCCGTCAATCTATACTATTTTCGGTATACGAATGACGGGAGGCCGTCTTCGCCGCAGGGGATCTGTACTGTTCCCTGGATCAGAGGGCGGGCGTAGTTTATGAAGGCTTCAGTGACGTCAGATCCGTCTTCTGTGATCCACTCTGGTGGAACTGTTTTTTCTTCGTTGCAGATGGCATTGACGTCTTCAAGACCACATTCCATGATATAGGTTCCGTCAGAGGTTTCTTTGCGGATAAATGAGATCATTTTTCCTGTTTCGCCGTTGAGGGCTGCCTGTACGCCGAATTCTCCGGCTTTGATGGCTTCCTGCTGGTCTGTGGCGGACATCATAGATGCAGAGCAACGCTGGCTGACGTTGAGTTCTACAGAACGGGCTTTTACACCGAGGCGGTTTCTGACAAGGTTTTCGAGATATTTACCACAGCCTGCCAGCATTTTGTGTCCAAAGGTATCAGTGCCTACGGAATTGTCGTATTCACAGATAAATGTGCCCTTGTCGTCATGGATTCCTTCTGATACGCAGACAATGACATTGCAGTTTTTCTCAAATGATTTCTCTACTGCTTTAAGAAATTCTTCCTGGTCAAAGGCTGTTTCCGGAAGGTAGATGAGAAGAGGGTTGTCTCCTGTATATTTGCGGGCAAGTGCAGATGCAGCAGTGAGCCATCCTGCGTGGCGGCCCATAATTTCTATAATAGTTACGGATTTCTTTTCATAAACATTTGCATCTATGGTAATCTCGCGGACTGTAGAAGCTACATATCTGGCTGCACTTCCAAATCCCGGAGTATGGTCTGTGTGGATCAGATCATTGTCGATTGTTTTTGGTTCTCCGAGGATACGGATATCACTGCCTGTCTGCGCAGCATAACGGGAAAGTTTGCTCACCGTATCCATGGAATCATTTCCACCGATATAGAAAAACCAGCCAATATTCATTTCTTCAAATTTTTTAAAAAGTCTTGGATAAACCGGATCTTCCAGTGATTCCGGCAATTTATAGCGGCAGGAACCAAGATAAGCACCTGGTGTGACTTTCAGACCGTCAAGTTTCTCTCCCGGAAGTGCTTCGGCAAAGTCAAGAACTGTTCCATTTAAAAATCCTTCAATTCCGTTTATCATTCCGTAAACATGCTCAATAGCTTCCGGATGACGCATTCCCTCGGATACAACTCCGTAAAGGCTGCTGTTAATTACTGCGGTAGGACCGCCGGACTGACCGACGATCAGATTCTTTCTGGACATAAGAAACCTCCTGTATCGTTTGATTTAATGTGATTGCTTTTCATTATATCATACAACTGCCTTCCATAGCAATTCAATAAAAAGGTGTGTTCACACATCCCCCTGTGAAAGCACACCTTATATTTCCCATATTCAGTTTCTGTTTTTATTCCCCGAATTCCCTGTGGTCTTCTTCCAGTTTCTGTTCTATTTTAATCTTTTTTTTTTGCCTCTTCTTTCTGCTCATCCCGTGTTTTCGGAAGGATCACATTAAGCATTACTGCAATAATAGTTGCAAGGACAACCGGTGATTTACCGAAAATTGTTGTTACCCATGTGGGAAAGCTTGCAAGTGCAGCTGTTGCCTGAGATACACCCATTCCCAGTGCAGCTGCAAGTCCTACGATAGATGAATTACGGTAATCCATCTCAGCAGAAGCAACCAGCTTCATACCTGTCATTGCGATCGATGCAAATACAGACACAGTTGCACCACCCAGTACACACTGAGGAATCGTTGTCAGGATAGCTGAGAATTTCGGAACCAGACCTGCTATACCGAGAATTGCAGCTGCAAGTCCCAGTACCCAACGGTTGATAACCTTTGTAGTTGTAACAATACCAACGTTCTGGCTGTATGTTGCTGTGGGAAGTCCGCCGAGCAATGCGCCTACAACGTTAGAAAGACCATAACCAACGATTCCGCGCTGCAGTTCATCATCCTTAGGTGTTCTGTCCATAGCTCCGATCGTAGTCGCTGAATAATCACCGATTGCCTGAATAGAGTTGATAGCAAATAAAATTCCCAGTGCAACACAGGAAGACGGCTCAAACTGTACTCCAAAATGCATCAGAGATGGAAGCTGACAGACACCTGCTTCCCCTATGCTTGAGAAATCTACCATTCCAAACGGAATAGAAACCAGATATCCCACTATAATACCGATCAGAATAGATGCCAGTTTCCAGATTCCCTTTCCAAAATGATTCAGAGCTGTAACAACGATCAGCGTGAAAAATGCAATTGCCCAGTTCTGCCAGGATCCGTAATTCGGACTGCTGGTACCGCCTGCCATATAATTAATGGCAGTCGGATACAGGGAAAGACCGATGGTAAATACGACTGTTCCTGTGATTAGCGGCGGGAAAAATACCCGAATCTTCTTGACCAGCAAACCCATAACAACTGCTACGATACCACCAACAATCTCCGCACCCATGATTGCTGCTATTCCATACGATTCCGCTATCGCCTGCATACTTGGCACGTAAGCAAAGCTGACACCCATGATAATAGGCAGGCCTGAGCCAATTGCAAATTTCGCCTTTCCGCCAATCGGAAACAGCTGAAGCAAAGTTGACAATGCTGCAATGACCAGTGCCGACTGGATCAGGATAACCTGGTCTTCTCTGGAGAGTCCGCCTGGAACTGCTCCGGAAACGATGATCGCCGGTGTGACACAGCCAACGATCATAGCTACGACATGCTGCATGGCAAGGGGTAAAGCCTCACTCATGCGGGGGATTCCGTCAGTTTCAAAAATACTGCCTCTCTTCATAATTGCCTCCCAATTTCTTTTGTACGATTGTAACATTTTTTGTCCCAAAAAACAATTAGACTACCTAATTATTTTTTGTCTAAAACTGTACAATATTTTCTCTTAAAATTTAGTTATTATTTTATCTTTTATATGTATTTTCAAGGTTTTCAATGCAACGTCTATCTACACAGTATTTCATAAACCTTTCAGTTTATAATCTCAAATGTCCGATACAGATCCAGTCTTCCATATCCCCATCCCGGATTGGGGTATTCCATCTGTTCTTCTCTCACTGCCCCTTTCTGCAGATAAAACTTCACCGTATTTCCCGATGCATAAGGAATATTTCCTCTCACGATCGCCCATTCCTGCACCAATGCTGCTGCTCCTGCAACAACAGCCGAAGAAAGACTGCTCCCCGAAGCCTTTCCAAACGCCCCTCCCGGCAATGGAATGAGCAGATCTACTCCCGGTGCTGCCAGATCAGGTGTCACCTGGTTATTTGGAGTAAACCCTCGCCCAGCCTGAAAATACAGACTGTTATCCAGATACTGATAAGCTGTTGCCGTAATACCTCTGGTTGAATCCCCAGGTGCAGTAACAGTTATATAAGGTGTAGACTCCAGAAAATAAGTATCCGGCGAAATCAGCCCTTGCACCGGAAGCCACATGTGAAACCTGCTTCCCGATATTCCTTTTTTACTGACATTTACCTTCCAGATACCTGCTGCCGGATGAAAGAAGCGAAAATAAATCAGCTGTTTCCCGGTCATCCGCTCCATCTTTACGTAATTGACCAGCACTTTCGTCTCCACAAAAATGAAACTTAATTCCTGAGTACCTGCACCAAGAGAACTGCTCACATACAGCTTTTCTCCTGCCGGTGACTGTAACGATATCCCATAGTCATCCGGCGGATCTCCCCAAAATTCCATGGAAAATCCTTCTTCTTTATCCGCAATACGAAGTTCAACAGTATCCTGATTTTTCACATAGTCCAACTCTGCTGTATAATGATGCTGTGCTGCACCCTCATTTCCTGCTGCCACAGATACTGATACCTGAGAATCTTCATTAATATAATCTACATATCGACTCAGCTCACTGTCACCAACATGTGCGCTCTGATTGGTGCCAAGTCCCAGACAAACGGAAACCGGCATTCCCATCTCTTGTGCCATCTTCACTGCAAAAGAAATCCCCAGCATAATGTCGTCTTCCTGAAATACCGGTGCCTGTGGCGGATACTGGTAAAATTTTCTCAGATAGGATTTTGCTTTCTTTAATTTCACCACAATGATCGTTGCTTTCGGAGCTGCTCCTGAGAAATTTTCTGTGGGTACAAAATTGCCTGCTGCCAGCCCTGCCATAGCTGTACCATGTCCGTTCTCATCCAATGAGGGTACAATCTCCTGTGGATTCTCCGACAGCAATGCCTGATTAATTTCCTCTCCGGTAAAAACCTTTCCATAAGGAACCTGTTCATCCTCATTTCCCGGAATTGTCTGATCCCAGATATATGCAATACGGCTTACATCTCCGTTTCGAAAGATTGGATTCAGATAATCAATCCCGGAATCAATCACTGCGATCACTGTGCCCTCTCCCTGAAGTTTCAGATAGGGATGATTATGTAACCGCGTAATCCCGGATGAATTTAATGCATCCGCATCCATAAATGTATAACACTTCGGCAAAGATGCATACGTATAGGAATTAATTTCCAGCGGACCAATCTCATTCAGCGGAATATATAGAATTCCAAACAATTCATTCACAGGAAGAAATTTTCCACCCATATTCTGTCCATGTTTTACAATAAAATCCCCGTACTCTTCATCCTGTGCCGGCGGTATTGACGGCTCAGTATGAATGCCCGGGGGGTTTTCCTGCTGTATCTGCACTTCAAAATCGTCAGGTCTGAACATTACTGTCCTCCCTGGATTTTTTATACATGATATGCACAATATATGCTCTTTATGACAATTCTAACCTTTACTGTTCAGACTGATATTCGCTTCCTGCTTTTGTTTCTTCACAACAGTCAGTAATAATATAATTCCAGCCACAGTTGTAAAAATACTAATAAACTGCGAAGTCGACAATACTCCTACGCTTCCTCTTTCAATATCTCCTCTGAAAAATTCGATCACAAATCTTCCTATACTGTAGAAAATAAGATAGCAGGCAGCCACCTGTCCATCTGCTTTCTTATGCTTTGCCACATAAAGCAGCAACAGAAAATGGGCAAAATCCAAAAAACCGGAATAAATCTGTGTCGGGATCAGAGCAACATTGTTGGGTGCAAAATCTGAATTTGTAAACGTAACCGCCAGAGGCCCTGAAGTTTCTTTCCCATAACAGCAGCCTGCCAGAAAGCATCCAATCCTGCCAAATCCCTGTGCCAGTGCAATGGATGGCATCATCAGATCAAAATACTCCAGAAATTTCAACTTCTTTATCCTGCAGTACAGCCAGCCCACCAGAATTCCTCCGATGATTCCTCCATATACCACAAATCCATCTGATCCTATGATCTGCCTTGGATTCTGCAGAAATTCCCTCCAGTTGGTGATCCAGAACAAAATCTTCGCAGATGTAAATCCACCAATGGCGCACCACACTACCAGATAAAAAATATGTTCACATGCAAGTTTCAGTTTACGCGCTCTCTGCTCAGCCACAAACCAGGCAGCCAATACTCCCATGGCAATCATAAATCCATAACCATATACCGTCAACGGTCCTATATGCAACAATTCATTATGCATGTCTCAAATCCTCTCAAATCTTAAAATACTTCCTGTCACTCTCTCATTTTATTTATTATTCACAGTCGGATTTCCCAAATAAACCTTCAAAAACCTCCAGCAATTTTTCATTTGCATAATCATTGGCTTCATTCTCATGTACCGCTTCCGCATCTGCTTCTCCGCAGATATCCACACCGGCAATCTTTCCACTGCTTTCTTTTGCACATTCCAATACAGTCTGTACACCGGACACCAAAGTTGTCAGCCTCATATCCCCCTGGCTCCATGTCGTCTGTGCATCCTCTGTACAAAGCACATCTTTATCAACAGATATATATAATGGAAGGAATTTTTCAGCATCTTCCTGTAAACCTTCCGATTTTCTCCAATTACATACTTCACTGACTGTTTCCCTGAGAAACCAGTTTCTCTCTTCATCATTCATCACCTGAAGTTTCTCTCTGGAGAGAAATATCACTCTGTCCTTCAGATTCTCATCTACCTGCTCATAAGCTGCTTCATCCGGTCCCACAAGGATCACATATTTCAGATTCTCCAGTTCCTCCAACGCTGCCGCGATCCATCCTCCACACGACAAAATCCCACCAAAAGCCGGAGGCTGCATATCTGTATGATTATCGTATACCAGCAGACAGAACGGTTGATCCATTCTTGTCAGCCAAAGTCTTGTCATATAGTGATAATTGCCGAATCAATAAAATGGATTCCGGCAGTTGGATAATTTTCTGTTCGTTTATTAATCTCTGCGATTGCTTCCTCATCACAATAGCAGTTTGTCCCACAGACATCCTGAAGCTCAATCCAGGATACCTGTCTGTTTTTCCAGAATTCTTCTTCTCTGTAAATTCCGGAGAAATTCATCAGTACAATGGGATTCTGTTCCTGCATATTTCACTCAGTCCTTCCATTCTTCCAGCGGTTCATCATGATTTTTCAGCATTTCTCGGATTTCTCTGCCGGGACTTTCCACGCCTTCATCCGGAGTCTGCATCTCTGCATCCAGAATGGCGTCTGCATCTGCTGCATCTGCAGTCTTCCCGGTTTCTATTTCCATCTCCGCTTCCTGAACCTGAGAATCTGTATCTTGCTTCCATTCTGTTTCATCTTCATTTAAAGATTTATCCTGCACTTTTTCGTCCAGACCTGCATCTGCCGGGTCATCCCATGGTTTCTCTTTGCCATTCTCTTCCTGTTCTTTTTCAGCACAGAATTTTTCGGATTTTTTCATTCCAAGACGAATCATGATCAAAAATACAATGTCTGCCACTCCATCAGCAGTCAGAATAATTCCGGAAAACAGGATCATCCGGGTTACACTCAAAAAAGAATAGAGCAACATGGAAACACCCAGCGCAATAAATACCAGACAGCCAATAAGAATAATCTTCCAGCGTCCTCTATGGGCTTTTTTCAGTCTGTAACTTCCCTTTATCTTCCAGATACTGTCAACCAGTACCAAGGCTCCCAGTAAATATGGCAGGATTTTGATCACGATCTGCGGTGTAAAGAAAAGAAAAATTCCCAGCACCATGACGATTACACCTGTAAACAGATCAAGAATCGTTGCCTTTTCCTTCTCAGCTGTATAAATAACAATATGATAAATACCGGAAGCGATCATTACCAGTCCGAATACAATCTTGCAAATAATGTTTACGGTCTGGTCCGGAACCAGGAGCAGACACAGACCAAATGCCAGATAAAAAACCGATGATAAAATCTCGCTTTTTAAAAAATCAGAAACTTTTTTCCCCATAACCTTTTCCTCCTGACTGTATGATAGCAAGTCCACACCCACTCTTATTGCTTTTCGCAATCTCCGCAGGGGACTTACTTGATTCGGTTAAAAATACTATTCCATTTCTTCTAAAATAGTATAACTTCTTTCTTTCTCTTCGTCCACAGGCAACTGCATGACTTTGTGTAAAATTTGTGAATTTTTCCTTGAAGTTTTTTTAGTGCGTATTATAATTATAGCGATACTCATAAATAATACATTTGAGAGTATTACTATAAATAAAACTATGTCATAAAATGGATATTTTTCCATAGGAAGGATTTATTTTGAAAAAACAACCAAAGAATAAAGTTTTATTTCTTATCCCTGTCGGTGTTATACTCGCCGGTGCAGTAATTTTTTTATGCACCCGCGGAAATGAGAATGATTCTGTCTGTAAAGAAAATGTAGCCCGCCTTCAGGCTCTGGAAAATTCAGACATTTCACAGACAGAAGAACAGCTTCAGGCTCTGAAACAGACAACCGGCATTTCTTCCGGTTCTGATGCTTCAGACGGTTCCGGATCTACCTGTTAAGTGATGTAGAAATCCGACAGGTTTTTGCCGGAAACGTCATCATCGGTGACTCTATCACAGAATCCATCGTAGAATACGGATATCTGGATACGGATGTGGTAGTCAGCAAACGAGGATTAAATGTAGGTGCAGCCGATGATCAGATCAGTACGGCAATTGCTCTGAATCCCTCTCATGTGTTCATGGCATTTGGTTCCAACGACCTGGAAATATATGGTTCGGCTTCATCAGAATTTATTGATGCATACAGGACGCAGATAAAGAAAATCCAGACAGCCTTACCGGATGTCCCAATTTATATCAACTGCATTCTGCCGATTACTGATGAAGCGATCGCACAGACTCCTGATCTTGGATATTACCCTGATTATAATGAAGGACTTATCAAACTCTGTCAGGAAATGGGATGTACCTTTATTGACAACTCAACGATTGTAACAGACAGTTCAGAGAATCTGTATGAACCGGACGGTGAACATGTGATTCAGGAATACTATCCCAAATGGCTGACAAATATGGCACAGATTGCGGGGTTAAAGGCATGAAAAATTATTTACATATTTTTATCAAGGTGCATTTGTTCTTTTCCTTATCGCATATCTGGCTGTCCTGTATACCTCCGACAGCGCAAAGAATGTACCCATGGAACAGATTGCACAGACTATGGAACAGGATTCTGATATCACTTCTTTGAATAAAGAAGCACGTTCCGATCTGAAACATTATTATCAGACAGATGACCGCAATATTGACGGTTATTTCTTCTACAAAGCCGCTTCACCCATGGCAGTAGAAGAAATCTGTATTATGAAGGCCACTGACAATACCCAGGCAAATACTTTGCTTGAAAATGCAAACGCCCATCTCTCCGGTCAGAAGCAGGTATTTGAGGGATATGGCACAGATCAGATGGCTCTTCTGAACAATGCAGTTGTTGGAAAAAAAGGAAACTATGTATATTATATGTGCGGCGCAGACGCACAGAACTGGCGCACTGCCTTTCTTTCCATGATATAAGCATTTTACTTTAATCCTCGTAACTGTTCCGCATTTTACGCTAATGGACTGCAGAACTATTACTATGGCAGTCCTCTTAATAATACCGTTAAGAGAAAATGCAGTTAAGAGAATTACTATAATATTCATAATATCCAGATTGGAGAACTTTTAATATGGTATTCAACAGTATATTTTTTATATTCTGCTTTCTTCCGGTTTTCATGCTGATCTACTACCTGGTACCGGGAAAGCTCCGCAATCTGCTGCTGTTTTTGGGCAGTCTGATCTTTTATGCCTGGGGAGAACCTGTATATGTGATCCTCATGCTGTTTTCCAGTATCTTCAACTATTATATGGGTACAGAACTGGAACGTTTATATTATGATGACAGGAAACAAAAAATTAATCTGATCTTCTCGATCATTATAAATCTTGCAGTACTTGTGTTTTTTAAATATTATGGATTCTTACTTAACACAATCGGAGGAATCATCGGTATCCATATCCCTCATCCGGAGCTTTCGCTGCCGATAGGACTTTCTTTCTACACTTTCCGTAATTTGTCCTATCTTTTTGATATTTATTTAAGTAAGGTCAGTGCGCAGCGAATTTCCTGACCTTTGCCGTATACAGCACAATGTTTCCTTATACCTCTGCCGGACCAATCGTACGATATACGGATATAGAGACGCAGCTGAAAGCAGCGCACCATCAATATC
>ENA-OQBJ01000054-OQBJ01000054.1-human-gut-metagenome-genome-assembly--contig:-NODE-54-length-52525-cov-4.654376_pt1 | contig 52525 bp, 54 predicted proteins | sample MGYA00242743_ERZ504545 | MGnify/ENA primary metagenome ERZ504545 (study PRJEB26092, sample SAMD00036252) | human gut metagenome | host: Homo sapiens | study: EMG produced TPA metagenomics assembly of... | reverse complement strand
ATTCAAGACTCTCCTCGTCGTGCACACTCTATCGCTGCACAGGGAGGTATCAATGCAGCTAAGAACTATCAGAACGACGGTGACTCTGTTTACCGCTTGTTTTACGATACAGTAAAGGGTGGTGACTACCGTGCTCGTGAAGCTAACGTATACCGTCTGGCTGAAGTATCAAACAACATCATCGACCAGTGCGTGGCACAGGGTGTTCCTTTTGCTCGCGAATACGGTGGTACATTGGCTAACCGTTCATTTGGTGGTGCACAGGTATCTCGTACATTCTACGCTAAAGGTCAGACTGGTCAGCAGTTGTTGCTGGGTGCATACTCTGCATTGAGCCGTCAGGTAGGTGCTGGAACCGTAAAACTGTATACTCGTTATGAAATGGAAGACGTGGTATTGGTTGACGGTCGTGCTCGCGGTATCATTGCCAAGAACTTGGTAACTGGTAAATTGGAACGTTTTGCTGCTCATGCAGTTGTTATTGCTACTGGTGGTTACGGTAATACTTATTTCTTGTCTACTAATGCAATGGCTTGTAACTGTACTGCTGCAATGGCTTGCTACCGTAAAGGTGCTTGGTTTGCTAACCCTGCATACGTTCAGATTCACCCGACTTGTATTCCGGTACACGGCGACAAGCAGTCTAAGCTGACTTTGATGTCTGAGTCTTTGCGTAACGATGGTCGTATTTGGGTTCCAAAGAAACTGGAAGATGCAAAAGCATTGCAGGCTGGAACGAAGAAGGGAAGCGATATTCCTGAAGAAGACCGTGACTACTATCTGGAACGCCGTTATCCGGCATTCGGTAACCTGGTTCCGCGTGACGTGGCTTCACGTGCAGCTAAAGAACGTTGTGACCACGGCTTTGGTGTAAATAACACAGGCTTGGCTGTATTCCTCGACTTCTCTGAAAGTATCGAACGTCTGGGTCTTGACGTAGTTCGTCAGCGCTATGGTAACTTGTTCGATATGTACGAAGAAATCACCGACGTAAATCCGGGTGAATTGGCTAAAGAAATCAATGGCGTAAAATATTATAATCCGATGATGATCTATCCGGCTATCCACTATACAATGGGTGGTATCTGGGTTGACTATGAACTTCAGACTTCTATCAAGGTCTGTTCGCTATCGGTGAATGTAACTTCTCTGACCACGGAGCTAACCGTCTGGGTGCTTCTGCATTGATGCAGGGATTGGCTGACGGATACTTCGTATTGCCTTATACTATCCAGAACTATCTGGCTGACCAGATCACTGTTCCTCGCTTCTCTACTGATCTGCCTGAGTTTGCTGAAGCAGAAAAGGCTGTTCAGGATAAGATCGATCACCTGATGAATATCAAGGGTAAGAAGTCTGTAGATTCTATTCACAAGGAATTGGGTCGCGTGATGTGGGAATACGTTGGTATGGGACGTACTGCAGAAGGTTTGAAGACTGGTTTGGCTCGTTTGAAAGAAATCCGTAAAGAATTCGAAACAGAATTGTTTATCCCAGGTTCAAAAGAAGGTATGAACGTTGAATTGGATAAGGCTATTCGTTTGAATGACTTTATTACAATGGGTGAACTGATTGCTTACGATGCATTGAACCGTAACGAATCTTGTGGTGGTCACTTCCGTGAAGAATACCAGACAGAAGAAGGAGAAGCTAAACGTGATGATGAAAACTTCTTCTATGTAGCTTGCTGGGAATATCAGGGTAGCGATGATAAGGCTCCGGTATTGTATAAAGAACCGCTGGTATACGAAGCAATTAAAGTTCAGACTCGTAACTATAAGAGCTAATCAGTGAAGTTAAACAATTAAAGAATCTAAGTAAAATGGATAAAAATATATCATTTACGCTGAAAGTTTGGCGTCAGAACGGACCTAAAGAAAAAGGTCATTTCGATACATTCCAGATGAAAGATATCCCGGGAGATACTTCATTCTTGGAAATGCTGGATATTTTGAACGAACAGTTGATTGAAGAAGGCAAAGAACCTATTGTATTCGATCATGACTGTCGTGAAGGTATCTGCGGTATGTGTTCTTTGTATATCAACGGACATCCTCACGGACCTGCTACTGGTGCTACTACTTGCCAGATTTACATGCGCCGTTTCAAAGATGGCGATGTAATCACTGTTGAGCCTTGGCGTTCTGCTGGTTTCCCGGTTATCAAGGATTTGATGGTAGACCGTACAGCTTACGATAAGATTATGCAGGCTGGTGGTTTTATCAGTGTACGTACAGGAGCTCCTCAAGATGCAAATACTATTCTGATTCCGAAGCCAGTTGCTGACGAAGCTATGGATGCTGCTTCTTGTATCGGTTGTGGTGCTTGTGTAGCTGCTTGTAAGAATGGTTCTGCAATGTTGTTCGTTTCAGCTAAGGTTAGCCAGTTGAACTTATTGCCTCAGGGTAAGCCGGAAGCTTTGCGTCGTGCAAAAGCCATGTTGTCTAAGATGGATGAACTTGGTTTTGGTAACTGTACAAATACACGTGCATGTGAAGCTGAGTGTCCGAAATGCGTTTCAATCAGCAATATTGCTCGTTTGAACCGTGACTTTATCAAGGCTAAGTTGAAAGATTAATTCCTTGCTGTAAAGCTTTTATTTGATAGAGAAATCCCTGCTGAAGTAGAATTCGGCAGGGATTTCTTTTTTTTGATAAAATCAAAGTGTTATTTTGTGTGCGCAAACGTCTTTAAATGTAAAATAGTTTTAAACATTTTGTAATATTGTTGTTTGCTCTTGCGTGATATCTTACGAATTATTACATTTGCAATGTGATTTTTTCATAGTATTAGATTTAAGGTTAACAAGGTTGGGAGAAAGCGTTCTCCCATTTTTTTGCCCTTTTCTTATTTTGTTCACGGGCTATGCTTTATTAATCTTATATCAGTTTATATACCCCTCCGGCAAGTGTACGGATTATTCCTTTCATTTCCAGCTCAAATAAAATGCCCGTCATTCGGTTGATGGCGATATTGCTTTCTACAACAAGTGTGTTTATTTGGATTCCGTCTGGGTGCTTTTGGAGTAAGGATACTATTTTTTCTTCATTTTCATCGAGTTCGGGGAATAACTGCCGTTGTATAACCGCAGGAGCTTGTGCTTCACTATCCCAGTTCATAGCCTTTATCAATTCCTCGGCACTCTGAAGCAATACAGCACGATTCGAACGTATCAGTCGTTGCATCCAGCCGAATACATATCATTAATGCGTCCTGGAAAAGCGAAACAGTCGCGGTGATAACTTTCTGCTATTTCTGCCGTGATAAGCGATCCCCCTTTATTTGCCGATTCGATAACAATGGTTGCGTCACTGATACCTGCTACGATACGGTTTCGTTTGACGAAGTTCTGCTTGTCGGGATTTGTACCACTCATAAATTCGGTAAGCAGTCCTCCGCATTGTGTCATTTCGGCTGCTGTACGCCGATGTACAGACGGATAAATTCTGTCCAAACCATGAGCCAGAACACCTATTGTTCCATTTTATGTTGCAAGGCCGCACGATGAGCATGTATGTCAATCCCATAGGCCAGCCCACTGACAATTATTACATCCGGTAACAATTCTTTCAGTTCACCGATAAATCGCATGCATATATCTTTTCCATAATCAGTCGCATTACGGGTTCCCACCATGCTGATGATATGACGCTGGTTCAAATCACTTGTTCCCCGGTAAAACAGGACAAGTGGAGCATCATCACATTCCCGGAGCCGGGAGGGATAAGCTTCATCATCACAAGTAAGACAGGCTATATGATTTTTTTCTGCGAACGAAAGCTCTGCTTCACAACGGCGCAAAACCTCCGGTGCATCGAATACAGAAGCGATCTTCGGTGAAATGTCGGGAATGATATCTCCCAGATCCTTGGGATGGTCAAAAAGCATAGCAGCTTTTCCTTCCGTAGCATCCAGCAGCTTATGAGCTCCTACAATACCGATTCCCGGAAGCTGAGTTAATGCCAGACGGCAAAGTAATTCATGGTTTTTCATTCTGAAAGATAGGGAGCAAAAGTCGTATCGAAAAGTTCACTGTTGCCCAGTCGTCCGTTTATTACACATACGGTTTCTACCGTCGATTTAATGACAATTTTCATGTCGGGCAATCGGAATATGTCTTGATAGAATACATATTTTATTCCTTCTTTCTTCATATACAGTTTCGAAACGAACTCGTCGCCACTTTTCAGAGGAGTTTTGAACGCCATAGTTAGACGTGCTACAACCGGATCTATTCCTTCTTCGTGCAGTCGGGCAAAACTGATGCCTGTAGAAGTAAGAAACTCATGTCGTGTGTGCTCTATGTAATGTTGGTAATTGGCATTGTTTACGATGCCTTGCAGGTCACATTCATAATCGCGCACCTTCATTTTCAATTCATAAATGTATTTATCCATGGGGATGATTTTTTAATGTATTCTACAAAGGTAACGAATTATCCGTATATTTGCGGATGTATGGAACAGAATATACCGGCAATTTATGCAGCTCCGTTGCAAGGGTTTACGGAGGCTGCCTGGCGTAATGCACACGAACAGACGTTTGGAGGTGTAGATGCTTACTATACCCCTTTTATTCGTTTGGAAAAAGGTGAAATCCGTAACAAAGATAAGCGGGAAGTACTGCCTCAGCAAAATACAGTAAGTCATCTGATACCTCAACTGGTAGCTTCAGAACCTGAAGAACTGAATCAGCTAGCCGGCTTTCTGGCTTCACAAGGTTATCGGGAGATAGACGTTAACATGGGATGTCCTTTCCCGCTTATAGCCAACCGTGGAAAGGGATCGGGCATATTGCCTTATCCCGAAAAAGTTGCTGCGCTGCTGGATGCGATGCGTCAGTTGCCGGAAATCCGTTTCTCTGTCAAGATGAGACTTGGGTGCTACATGCCGATGAATGGAAACAGGTATTACCTTTACTGAACGGCTCAGGGGTGTCTCAGATAACTCTTCATCCACGTATCGGAAAACAGCAGTACAAGGGAGAAGTGAACCGTGTTGCTTTTAAGGAGTTTTATGACTCCTGTGAACTGCCATTGGTGTATAATGGAGATTTGTGTACACTAGAAACTGTTCAAGAGTTGCTGGAGGAATATCCACGATTGAAAGGTATGATGCTAGGCAGAGGGCTGCTTGCTGATCCTTCGCTTGCCCTATCTGTTCGCAAAGGTCAATCTCCCGATAAAACAACATTATACCGTCACGTATCTGCAATGCACGGTTGATGTATGAACATTATTGTCGGATTATTGAAGGAGGCGAGACTCAGTTGCTTGCCAAACTGAAAACCATGTGGAGTATTTACTTCCCGATATAGACAAGAAGAGCCGTAAGCTTATCTTAAAAAGTAATCGTCTGGACACTTATCTCAGAGCGGTAGAAGAAGCCTTGCGCTAATCAATAAGAATTTATCAGCAAAGAAGTGACAAAAACATCGTCTTCTTTTTTTTATTTGTACGAAAGACGGGGACTTTCGTACAAAAAAAAGAGTAAATATGCTGATGTTTTTTGAATATGTGCAGATGTATTTTCTGCATCGTTTTTAATCAATTTGACTTCTTACCTTTTATGCTTTCATAGTTCTGGATTTTTCTTGGTAAATTAACTTCTTTTTGCGAATGCAACATAGTGACTTAGGCATTTTTGTACGTCATTATGTAAAACATGATTCATAATATCAAAACTAGAAGTAAGTGATATGAATTTTGATAATTTGTTCAGATACCATTACAGACCTTTATGCTTGTACGCCATACACTATATTCACGATGTAGATGCAGCTGAAGATATCGTGCAGGAGTGTTTTTCGGTTTTGTGGGAAAAAATGGAACAGGAAGGTGGGGAGATCGTTAATATTAGGTCGTACCTCTATACGATGGTCAGAAACCGTAGCCTTGACTGGCTGAAACAAAGTAGTATGTTCGATACTAGTCTTTCTCCATCCGATCTGGAAGACAGGTTACCCGAGGAAGATGTAGAAGAACGTACGATCATGGAAGCACGTATCTGGACTGCCATTGATTCATTGCCCGACCGTTGCAGGGAAGTGTTTCTGTTGAACAAACGGGATGGCATGAAGTATAAAGACATAGCCGACAAGTTTCATATCTCCGTTCATACGGTTGATAATCATATACAGAAAGCACTTCGACTGATACGTGAGGGAGCATATAAAGTATATACTTTCTTTTTCGGCTAAAATTAGCTTGCTGGCAATAGTGAATTTCAACCTTTGTACAGTCTTGTCTATGAAACTTAAAATCGAAGAAGTATGAAAGATTTAGAAGAAAAATGTCTCCGGTTTGTACTGAAGCATTACCGTGTAAATAAACTTGATACGCAGAAGGCATTGCAGATTTTTAAGCACAAACATGCTATATCCGAAAGCAAGTCAGGTTCTGGTTCGTATGTGATGGCTTTTGCGGGGATAGCGGCTGCCGTACTTTTGGTGTTTGTCATAAAGATATACCTGTTTACTGATGCGAAATGGACGGAGATTACGGCATACGAGCATCCGGTCGATTGCCTGTTGCCGGATAGTTCTGCCGTAATGCTCTATCCTCATTCTTCCATCCGCTATTGTTCTCGTGAATATTTGTCTGTCCGTCGGGATGTCCGTCTACGGGGAAAGGGTTTGTTTAGGGTTCGTCATCATGCTGCCCGGCCGTTTACGGTAAGTGGCAGATTGTCGGAAGTGAGGGTGTTAGGGACTCGTTTCTTGCTGGATGAAAGCCGGAATGATACGGCATTTGTACACGTTGAGGCGGGAAAAGTACAGTATACGGCTGTAGGACAACCGGATGCGGTAATTCTGACACGTGGAATGAGGGCGCAGGTTGTCAAAGGACAACAGAAACCTCAAGTACTTACGCAGAGAGCACAGACACGTAAAGGTAGCTTTGTGTTCAGCAATACGCCTTTGCAAAAGGTACTCGATGAACTTTCCAGGTATTACAATGTCCGTCTGACAGCTGACAATACGGATAAACGGCTGACTGCCAATTTTAATTCCCGAAGCTTGGATGAAATAATCGAGATAATAGAAAAGTGCTGAAAGTAAAATGAAAAGAAGAAGTGATGAGAACATTTTTCTGTGCTGTTCTGCTGTGTCTGCATGTGGCGGCGAATGCTTCGTCCGAATCCACAGAGATGAAAAGAGTGATAGATACCATGCAGGAGGTATATCATGTAAGTTTTGTATACGATTCTGCTTTGGCTGATGTGACACCTGCGGGCAGACCGTTGCCCGACAAGACACTGGCGGAGAATCTGAATATTGTTTTTGGCGGGACTGGTATCAAGTGGGAAATCAAGGATGAATATGTGCTGCTGTTCAGGCAGAACAAGTATACCTTTTCGGGTTATGTCTGTCAGGATAATGGTGAATCACTGATTAATGTGACGGTGTATGACAAGACTACGCGTACCGGAACACTGACTGATGAGCATGGCTTTTTCAGTATTACTTTACCCGAGGGGAAGCATGTGCTTCGTGTGTCTTATATTGGCTATGAGGAAGTGGTAAAGGAACTCGATTTGCAGTCTGATTATTTTGGAACTATTTATCTGAAGGAAAGCACAACGGCACTGGCAGGTGTGGAGGTTACAGCAAATCTGAATGATCCGCTTTTTACCACTCAGACCGGAAAGGTTTCTTTTACTCCCGAATTGCTGAATACGGAATTCTCTCTGTTGAGTTCTCCGGATCTTGTCAAGTCCATTCAGAACTTGCCGGGTGTTTCTTCCGGTACGGAATTGCTTTCCGGGCTGTATGTACATGGCGGTCGGAATGATGAGAATATGTGTTTGCTGGATGGTACTCCGTTGTATCAGGTCAATCATTTGGGTGGACTGTTTTCGGCATTCAATACGGACGTGGTGAAGAATGTAGACTTCTATAAGAGTGGTTTCCCGGCTCGTTATGGAGGAAGAACGGCATCGGTCATCGATGTTCGTACCAGGGAGGGGGACATGAAAGAATATCATGGCACTTTTTCCATCGGACTGCTGGATGGCAGGTTCCAGTTTGAAGGACCTGTCATCAAAGATAAGACTTCGTTTAGTTTTGGTATGCGAAGGAGCTGGATGGATCTGCTGACCACACCTGCCTTGTGGATAGCGAATCGAAATTTTTCAGATAAAAAATATTAAGACCCGTTACGTTTTCCACGATATCAATGCTAAAATTACGCATCGGTTTTCCGATCGGAACAAGTTGTCGCTCAGCGTATATTCTGCCCGTGATCTGTTCAAGTCGAGAGTGCTGCAACAGTTTCCGGAAGGATATATGTTCCAGAAGTACGAGGAACGGGATGAGAATACATTCCATATCCGTTGGGGCAACTTGTCGGTCGGATTGAACTGGAACGGTCAGCTTACTCCTAAACTGTCGGGCAATGTATCACTGGTGTATGCCCGTAATCTGGCAAAGTATAGTTTCCTGTCGGACGAAAGCTATTATGAACAAGACAAGAGGGTGTCGATGGAACGGATGCAAAGAAGCAATTATTCGACGATTGATGATGTGGGTTACCGGATGGAGTTCAGTTATCGTCCGGCTGCGAGTCATCATATTCGTCTGGGTAGCAACTATTTGTTTCATTTGTATCATCCGCAGCGTATCGCTTCGCAGGATATAAGAGAAACGGCAGGGATTGCCGATACCTTGTCGTCGGCGGGTGAAGGTCGTTATCGGGGGAGTGAAATCTCTTTTTATGTGGAAGATGATATGCAGCTGACCGAAAAGTTGCGGGTAAATGCGGGTCTGCACTATGTCTTGTATCGGGTTACGGGAGCGACTTATCATTCCTTGGAACCGAGATTATCTGTCGGTTACCGGCTTTTCGATTGGGCTACCTTGAAGGCTTCTTATACCGAAATGAGTCAGTTTGCCCATCAGCTTTCGAACTCTTATTTGAATCTTCCTACTGACTGCTGGGTTCCTTCTACCAGTCGCATACGTCCGATGCGTTCACGTCAGGTGGCGGGAGGTATTTATATGAAGCTTCCATGGAACTTGAGCATGGACATAGAAGGCTATTTCCGTATTACCGACCGTATGCTGGAATATGATACCGGTGGTAACCTGACACTTCCTGCCGATAACTGGGAGAAATGGGTGAGGGTAGGCAAAGGAAAATCGTATGGATTGGAAGCCTCACTGGCGTACCGTCACGCGAAGAATGTCTTTCAGCCAGTTATACGCTGTCGTGGAGCAAGCAGAAATTCGAAGATTTTTACCCCGACTGGTATGCCAGCAAGTTTGACAACCGTCATAAGCTGAACCTGATGTTCCGTCATAAGTTTAATAACCGTATCGATGCGTACGCAGCATGGACTTTCCGTAGTGGCGATCGGGCTACTGTGCCTATGCAGTATGTAGAAAATCCTTCTTTGCCTGGAACCGTCCAGCCGTCTGATGCGGCAGGAAGTTGGGTCTACGAAAAGCCGAACAATATTACCCTGCCAGCCTATCATCGGCTGGATGTAGGCATCAATTCCGGCGGACAACCAAACGAGGTTTCGAACGTATCTGGAATATCAGTATTTACAATGCCTATTGCCGGATGAATGCTTTCTATACTCAAGTAGAACGGCAGGCCGATGGTAGTTTCAGAGGCAAGGCGATAGGACTGTTTCCTGTAATTCCTTCTTTCAGTTATACTTTAAAATTCTAATAAGGATGATGGTAAAATATATTTCTTTCATGATCATACTTGGGGTATCCTTACTGTTTACATCTTGCGTATATCATTTCGATCTGGATGAGGCGGAAGGAATCCCTAAGTTAGTTGTATACAGTTATCCCGGGAGTGGAGATACAACCGTGGTACGTTTTTCACGCAGTCTTCCAGTCACAGGCAAGGGGGAAATTGTTTCTGGTTTGACAGGGACGGATGTCTGGCTGGAAGTAAACGGTACACCTGTCGGTCTGTTGTGGACGGACAAAGCTTTACCGGGTGTTCCCGCCAAAAGTTATTATACGGTGCAGAGATACGAGGAAGGCGATCGTATCCGGCTGACAGCTTCTGCTGAAGACTTGGAAACAGTTTCGTCTGTTACGACAATTCCAGCTCCGTTTCCGTTGAATTCTGTTCATATGGAGCGAAAGCCATCCGATCCTGGTACGCTTCAGTTTCAGATAAACTTTACCGATAAGGCAAGTACAGTAAACTATTATGCCGTAACGGTGAAAGAAAGAGCAAAGTATTGGAGGGATGGAGATTCACGGGTGTATTATGACGAAGAATATACGGCGTATATGGATTGGAATGATGAACCGCTCCTGAAGGTCTCAGCCGGTTTGGATGAAATTCTTATAGGTGACTATACGTATTATGAGCAGTTGTATATTTGGAGCGATGAGAAGATTCAAGGGAAGAACTACACACTTCGGCTGAACAAAACTTATATATCCGATTATGAACCTCTATTCAGGGTGAAGTTTATACAAACAGGAAACAATATAAGGTTTGTCTGTATAGTTTGTCGGAAGAGTTCTATCATTATCTGAAATCGATGAATGAACAAGTAAACAATAAATTGGGAGAATCGGAATTGGCTCCTGTACGCCCTACCTATACCAATGTAGAGAATGGTTTTGGACTAGTAGGGGCTGTCGGATGATGCAGACAGAATGGATGGATGGTGTGAAAGAATGAGTTGGAAGTAATTGATTAAACACAAAAATTGATTGTATGATAAAGCGTTTGACTGTTCTTATATTGTTATTTAGTGGCTGGCTAGTTACTTACGGACAGACAGGCCGTTCCTCAGGTCTGACAATTTATGGAGGAAAAGATATGGTAGGTTATGATATGGTTCCTCCATCAGCCGGGGTACCTCCTTTTGATGCTGGGAAGACTTATTTTGATTCCAGATTCTCTTTAGGTTTCGGTTATCGTTGGCGGTTGAAGCCGATTGATTCCCGATGGTTTTTCGATTTTGCGATAACAGCCGGATATCATCGTTATAAGTATGGATTAAGCTATCTCTCTCCGGACGAGCACATAACTTATGCGGGAAATGCAGGAGTTTGTAATTTGTTGTCGGTTTCTCTCTCCGGAAGTGTGGGATATTATTTGTATAAAGGATTGAATTTGTCTGTAGGGTAGAATCTGCTTATTATTTTTATGATAAAGATTTTGTAAATGTACCTGTGTTTGTACGTTTGGGTTATGACTTTGGTTGTATGGAAATTGCCATACAATATAAGCGGGGAATGACTCGGAAATTTGATTTATTCCCTTTTGCGAACAACCGTTTGTCTGGCTGGGAATTGATGGTATACATACCTTTGTCTAAAAGAAATACAAATTAATTGAAGGTACAGAAAACGTGCCTTCAACAATAAATTCATAAAAATATTGGTACATACCTAGTGAAATATTGGGCTATGTACCAATATTTTTGTATCTTCATAGATATAAAAATAAATTTTTGCTTTGTGTAAATATTCATTTTTAGTATAATGTGCGATAATAACATGAAAAGGAGGCAATAAAAATGAGCGAAAAGAAAAAGAGTGGCGGAGCTTACTTGGCGCAGCGTTTCTGATGGCCACATCAGCAATCGGACCAGGATTCCTGACACAGACAGCAACCTTTACCGGACAGTATCAGGAAAGTTTTGGATTTGTTATCCTGGTTTCCGTAATCCTTGCAGCCATTGCACAGCTGAATATCTGGCGTGTGCTTTGTGTGACCGGACTTCGTGGTCAGGATGTTTCCAATAAGGTACTTCCGGGACTGGGATATCTGGTATCGATACTGATCGTATTCGGTGGTCTGGTATTTAATATCGGAAACGTAGGTGGCGGAGCACTTGGTTTTAACACATTGCTTGGAATACCTACCAAAGTTGGTTACATACTGGCAGGTCTTTTGGCAATCCTGGTATTTGTGCTGAAAAATGCCAAAAGTGCCATGGATACTATTACCAAGGTACTGGGTGCCATTATGATTATCGTAATCTTTGTTGTGATCATTGTGGTAAAACCACCGGTAGGAAGTGCATTGAAGAATACATTTGTACCGGAAGCCGGTGCCACAAATCTGATTCCTGCAATCCTTACACTTTTGGGAGGTACTGTTGGAGGATATATCACTTTCTCCGGCGCACATCGTCTGATTGATGCAGGAATTACAGGCGAGAAGAACCTGAAAGAGATCAACAAGAGTTCTGTTATGGGTATGATCATTGCTACGATTGTTCGTATTTTCCTGTTTCTGGCTGTTCTGGGCGTTGTTGTCAAGGGCGTAACACTGGATGCTGCAAATCCTGCAGCAGACGCTTTCAAGCAGGGGGCTGGTGGAATCGGATACCGTTTTGCAGGTCTGGTTCTTCTGTGCGCAGCAATCACATCCATTATCGGTGCAGCTTATACTTCAGTTTCCTTCCTGAAGACTTTCAGCAAGTCTATCGAGGAAAATGAGAATAAAGTGATCATCGGATTTATCATTATTTCTACAGCCATTATGTTTATCCTTGGAAATCCGGCAGTACTTCTTGTACTTGCAGGTGCTGTGAATGGTCTGATTCTTCCGATCACCCTGGCAATCTGTCTGATCGCTGCACATAAGAAATCTATTATGGGAGAAAATTATCATCATCCGGTAGTACTTACCATTCTTGGAGTGATCGTGGTAATTCTTACAGCATACCTCGGTGTGACTACATTTGTATCTAAGATCGGTACATTGTTATAATTGAGGAAAATGTATCCGGTTTTCAGACTGGAGAGTATATCAAAAAGGTGTGATCGTCCAGGTTACACCTTTTTGGTTCATTAACAGCCATGTGATGCAGAAAGAAGCAGATAAAAAGACATGGCGAAAAGATTAAGAAAAGAGGAGCAGATTATGCCGGACATTAGAATTTTAACAGAAGGTGATTCTTCTGTTCTGGTTGAATTTGGCAAAGAGATCAGTCCGGAGATCAACCGGAAGATCACTGCCACTGTACAGCTTATGAAAGAACAGCATATAGAGGGAGTTGTAGATATGATCCCTGCGTTCTGTTCTTTGCTGGTTAATTATGACCCGCGTGTGATTTCCTACGATGACCTGAAAAAAAGACTGGAAATTCTGTTAAAGATGGAAGTTACAGCAGGTGAAGGATGCAGAAAAGTTTATGAGATTCCTGTATGCTATGGAGGAGAATATGGTCCGGATATTGAGAATATTGCAGAACATGCCGGACTTTCCGTAGAGGAAGTAATAAAGATTCATTCTTCCAGAGATTACCTGATCTATATGCTTGGTTTTCTTCCGGGCTTTTGTTATCTGGGCGGGCTGGATGAAAGGATCCATACACCCCGTCTTGCAAATCCCAGAATCAAGATCAATGCAGGAAGTGTGGGAATCGGTGGTTCCCAGACAGGGATTTATCCTCTGGATTCTCCGGGAGGATGGCAGCTGATGGGAATGACACCTGTAAAAACCTATGATCCGGACCGTGAAATCCCGATTCTGGTAGAGGCAGGAGATTATATCCGTTTTGTACCGATCGATGAAGATGAGTACAAACGGATCAGAGAATTAGTAGAACGTGGCGAATACCAGTGTACCGTTCATGAGGAGGCATAAAATGGGAATTCGTATATTAAAAGGCGGAATGATGACAACGGTTCAGGATCTGGGGCGTTATGGATATCAGAGTCAGGGATTCAGTGTGGCAGGAGTCATGGATGTCCGTTCATTCAAAATAGCCAATCTTCTTCTGGATAATCCGGAGAATGAGGCAGTATTGGAGATAACGCTGATAGGCCCAACCCTTGAATTTACATCAGCTACTATCATTGCAATCACAGGCGGAGATTTCCAGCCAACCATTAATGGAGAGCCGGCTCCCATGTATACAGCCCTGTATATGAATAAGGGAGATGTACTGAAATTTGGAAGCGCCAGAACGGGAAGCAGAGGTTATATTGCTTTTTCCAGTTATCTGGATATTCCGGTAGTGATGGGAAGCCGATGCACCAATTAAAGAGTGGTCTGGGCGGATTTAAGGGAAGAAAACTGGAAGCGGACGATTATATCGGATTTCGTATTAAGAGACGTTATCTGCCGTTTTTCCTTTCCCGAAAGCTTGATATGGATGAGTTTGATCAGACAGAAGCAACACTGCGGGTAGTAATGGGTCCGCAGGATGGTATGTTCAGCAAACAGGGCATCAAGACTTTCCTGGGCAGTGAGTATACAGTGACAAATGAATTTGACCGTATGGGCTGCAGGCTGGAGGGACCGTTTATTGCTCCTAAGAAGACTTCGGATATTATTTCCGACGGAATCGCATTTGGGGCTATACAGGTACCTTCCCATGGTAAACCTATCATTCTGCTGGCTGACCGTCAGACAACGGGCGGTTATGGGAAAATTGCCACAGTGGCATCTGTGGATATTCCCAAGCTGGTACAGAGAAAAACAGATGATAAGATACATTTCAAGGCAATTACCGTACAGGAGGCTCAGGCTCTTTATGTTGAGGAAATGAAAGAACTTGACGGACTGAGAAAGATCATTCATCAGCCATGTAAAGAGGTTCTGGATTGCCGTCTGGTGGCAAAGAGACTGCGCAAGCTGTTTGAAGAATAACCGTAAAAAATAATATAAAATAGACAGAAAGGATAATGTTTGATGGATTTAGAGAAGATTGAAGGACTGGTAAAGATTATTGAGGATTCATCCCTTAATGAATTCACATATAAGGACAAGGATGTAAAGATTACAATGAGCAAGCTGGATCATCCTCCTGTAGTTGCAACGGGAGTTCCTGTGGCTGCATCTGCACCTGTGAATACAATTGTGGAAAAAGCAGAGGAAGAAGAGGAGGAAAGTCTGTTTATCACTTCTCCTATCGTAGGAACCTTCTATTCTGCAGCTGCTCCGGATGTACCTGCTTTTGTAAAGGTGGGAGATCAGGTAAAAGCAGGACAGACAGTGTGTATTCTGGAAGCTATGAAGCTTATGAATGAGATCCAGAGTGACTATGACTGTGAGATTGAAGCAGTTCTGGTAAGTAATGAACAGAAAGTAGAATATGGACAGCCTCTGTTCCGTGTTAAGAGACTGTAGGATAAGGAGGCTTTCATATTGTTTAATAAAATTTTGATCGCCAACCGTGGGGAGATTGCAGTTCGGATCATACGTGCCTGCAGGAATCTGGGGATCCGAAGTGTAGCTGTTTATTCAAAAGAAGATGCTAAGAGCCTTCATGTACAGCTGGCAGACCAGCGTATCTGTATCGGAGAAGGTCCTGCCAGAAACAGCTACCTGAACATGGACCGGATCATTGCTGCAGCAGAAAATATGGGAGCAGATGCTATCCATCCCGGTTTTGGCTTTCTTTCAGAAAACAGTGAGTTTGTCCGCAAATGCAAAGAAAACGGAATTACCTTTATCGGACCGGATGCGGATGTGATCGATAAGATGGGAAATAAATCCCATGCCCGTAAAACCATGATGGATGCCGGGGTACCGGTTGTACCCGGAACAAAAGAACCTGTATACGATGCAGAAACAGGTAAAAAACTGGCTGAAGAGATTGGATATCCGGTTATGATCAAGGCTTCCTCAGGCGGTGGTGGCAAGGGAATGCGTGTGGCTGCAAATGAGGATGAATTTGAATTTCAGTTTAATATGGCACAGAGAGAATCAGCCAATGCTTTGGGATGATACCATGTACATTGAACGTTTTGTAGAAAATCCCCGCCATGTGGAGATCCAGATCATGGCAGACAGTCATGGAAATGTGGTGGCACTGGGAGAACGTGACTGTTCGGTACAGAGAAATCATCAGAAGCTGATTGAGGAATCCCCTTCCCCTGCCATTGATGAAGAAACTCGCAGGAAAATGAATGAATATGCAGTTCTTGCTGCGAAAACAGTAGGTTATACCAATGCAGGAACGATTGAATTTATCGTAGACCCCAAAGGCAACTTCTATTTCATGGAAATGAATACCAGAATCCAGGTGGAGCATGGAGTAACAGAGATGGTTACAGGCACAGATCTGATCATTGAACAGATTCGTGTGGCTATGGGAGAGGAGTTAAGCTTTAAACAGGAAGATATCCGGATTAAAGGACATGCTATTGAATGCCGTATCAACGCAGAGATTCCTGAGAAAAATTTCATGCCAAGTCCCGGAGTAGTACAGCATATGCATCTTCCGGCAGGCAACGGAGTCCGGGTGGATACTGCCCTTTATACAGGCTACAAGATTCCGTCAGAGTATGATTCCATGATCGCGAAGGTAATCGTTCATGCACCTGACAGAGAGGCTGCCCTGCAGAAAATGCGCTCTGCGCTGGATGAGATGGTGGTCATGGGTGTGGAGACAAACCTTGATTTCCAGTATCAGATTATGAAGAATCAGGTATTCTGCGACGGAAAGGCAGATACGGGATTTATAGAAAATGTGCTGAAAATCAAAGGATGATAAATAAAAAAGAGGTAAAATGAATGTATACAGTAGATTTAAACAGTGACCTGGGAGAGAGCTTTGGAAACTATAAAATCGGTAATGATGATAAGGTCATTCCGCTGATCTCCTCTGCAAATGTAGCCTGCGGTTATCATGCTTCAGATCCGGTAGTTATGGGAAATACGCTGGCAATGGCAAAGGAAGCGGGAATTCGTATAGGAGCACATCCGGGTTTTCCTGATCTGATGGGCTTCGGAAGAAGAAATCTGAGTGTTTCCCCTGCAGAGGCAAAAGCATATGTGCTTTATCAGCTGGGTGCACTGGATGCATTCTGCAGAGTAACCGGTGTAAAAATGCAGCATGTAAAGCCTCATGGAGCCTTATATAATATGGCTGCAGAGGACTATGCCCTTTCTACTGCGATCTGTGAGGCAATCAAAGAATTTGACAGCAGTCTGATCGTACTTGCTCTTTCCGGCGGACAGCTGGCAAAGGCTGCTCAGGATATGGGCCTGCGTACAGCTATGGAGGTTTTTGCAGACCGCGCCTATGAAGAAGATGGTACTCTGGTAAACAGACGTAAGGAAGGTGCTGTGATCACTGATGAAAATGAGGCTATTGTCAGGGTGATCCGTATGGTCAAAGAGAAAAAGATTACTGCAATTACAGGAAAAGATATTGATATTCAGGCAGATTCTGTCTGCGTTCATGGAGACGGAGCCAAGGCTCTGGCGTTTGTGGAAAAAATCAGAGAGGCTTTTGCAAAAGAAGGAATCCAGATCCGTTCTCTGGATGAGTTTGTAAAATAAAAGAAATTTAGAAACAACTATTAAAAGGACTGAAGTAAAGAGGCTGTGGCACAGATTTTCTGACTGCCACAGCCTTGTTGCTGTTTTACAGCTTGCAGCGGTCCTTCTACTGATGCTTCAGATTCAACCCCTGCTGTTTTGCAAGTGAAGTGATAATCTCAATACAGTTATCGTATCCAAGGGTTCCGGTATCCAGACACAGGTCATAATCGTGATAAGTGCCAAGCTCATGTTTTGTATAGGTTTTGAAATAGGTTTCACGCAGGTTGTCCATTTTGGTGAGATATTTCCTGGGATCTTCCTTTCCGTTTAAGCCTAATTTCCGAATATGTTCTGTGCGGAGATTCACATCTGCATGAAGGAAAATATCCAGACTGGGAATACCGGCATTTCGCAGGATAAGATTGGAACAGCGGCCGATAATAATACAGTCCTGTTCTGCTGCGAACTGAAGGATCAGCTCTTTCTGAGCCTGGTAAATAGCATCATGGGAACTGAAATAACCTGCAGAGTTATTCAGAATGTTGTCCAGAAGTCTGGCGCTGCGGCTCAGATTTTCACCCTCACGATCAATATCCTCCTGGGAATATCCGCTTCTGGCAGCGGCCTGTTTTGCAAAATCCCGATCGTAATATGGGATACCAAGCCTTTCTGAAACTACTCTTGCAATACTGTGTCCCCCGGCACCAAACTCCCGGCTGATTGTGATGACAGGGTATTTTCTTTCGGACATAATAGATACCTCCATTGGGTTGTTATTTATTTTGTTATCCATGTTTTTCCTTTATTGTAACGTTTTTTGTAAGATTATTCAATAAAGATTATCATTTTTTGAAAAAATATGTTATAATTCAAAATATTATGTACCTGAAGGAGATGGATTTATGAGAAACAAAGAGCTTTTCAGAGGCAGGAGAAAAGCTGGCAGGATTGTTGGCCTTGTTTTGACTCTTGCACTTGCAGTCAGCCTTCTGAGTGGCTGCGGACAAAGTAAAGAACGTCTGACGTTCGGTACCGGCGGTACGGCGGGAACGTATTATTCCTACGGTGGTGTACTGGCCCAGTATATTACCAATAATACAAATGTAAAGGTTACAGCAGTTTCTACAGGTGGTTCCAAAGCGAACCTGCAGTCAGTACAGGACGGAGATTTCCAGCTTGGATTTGTCCAGTCAGATGTAATGGCCTATGCATGGGACGGCGTAAGAGCATTTGAACAGGACGGTGCAACCCATGATTTCAGGACTCTGGGCGGCCTGTATGCAGAGACTGTCCAGCTGTTTACCATGGATCCTGACATTAAGACAGTGGAAGATCTGAAGGGCAAGAGCGTATCTATCGGTGCGGCAAACTCCGGTGTATATTTCAATGCTCTGGATGTTTTAAATGCAGGCGGCATTACCCTGGATGATATCCATCCCCAGTATCTGTCTTTTGAGGACAGCAAGGAATCTTTGAAGGATGGGAAAATTGATGCTGCGTTTATTGTTGCAGGTGCACCTACAACAGCTATCACAGAGCTTGCAACTACCAATGGTGTCTATATGATCAATATTGATGGCGCGATCAGGGATTCAATTTTGAGTGACTGTCCATATTATACATCCTACCAGATTCCGGCAGGAACCTATCCGGGACAGGATGAGCCTGTAGAAACCATCACAGTCAAGGCGACGATCGTAGTGTCCGAATCTCTGGATGAGGATACAGTTTATGATATGACTGCGGCAATTTTTGACCATGCAGACGAGATTTCTGCTGAGAATGCAAAAGGAGCGGAGCTTTCTCTGGAAAACGCTACTTCCGGTATGACCATTCCTTTCCATAAGGGTGCGGCGCGTTATTATGCAGAGCATGGAATTACAGTGGATACGAAAGGGGAATAGTCAGGATGAAAGAAAATAAGATAAAAAAAGCAAACACATCCCCGGAAGGGCAGGCTGGTTCTGAGAACATGAGTACAGCAGATGTAGATGCAGTAATGAAGAAATACGACCGCGAATCCAATATTCGTGTGTGGACCGGCAAATATAAGCTGGCTGTACGCGGCCTGCTGGTTGCCTTTTCTCTGTGGTGTATCTATGTTACCTTATTTGCAACCTTCCTGGAGGAAATCCGACTGACTTCTTTTCTGGGGCTGATCATTCTTATCGGATTTCTTACCTATCCGGCGAAAAAAGGAGATATCAGAGAAAACTACATGCCGATTGGCGATATTATTTTTATGATCGCAGGCGCAGGTGCTTTTCTGTATTTTACTTTTTCTGCAAATCAGATCATCAATCAGGGTACCAGATTTGCCCCTTATCAGATTGTGATCGGTATTATCGGTATTGCTGCACTGATCGAGCTTACCAGACGATGCGTGGGCCTGCCGATCCTGTTTGTGGCAGGTTTTTTCCTGATCTATGCACTGGCTGTAGGGCTTACCAATCCGGCATTTTTGGAAGAGTGAAATTCCTAGTGCGGAATCTTTTCTACACAAAAGAGGGTATTTTCTCCACACCTGTAAATGTATGCTCTAAATATATTGTGGTATTTATTATTTTCGGTGCGTTTCTGGAGAGAACAGGAATCTCCAACTTCTTTATTCAGCTGGCTAACTGCATTGCAGGAAAATATGCAGGTGGACCGGCAAAGGTAGCGGTTATCAGTTCTGCACTCTGTGGAATGGTATCCGGTTCCTCTGTAGGTAACACAGTAACAACCGGTTCTGTTACAATCCCGATGATGAAGGACACAGGCTACAAACCGGAATTTGCCGGAGCAGTAGAAGCTGCTTCTTCCACAGGTGGACAGATCATGCCTCCGATCATGGGAGCTGCCGCATTCCTTATGGCAGATTTTGTGGGTGTACCGTACTCCAACATTATTGTCAGGGCGATTCTGCCGGCATTGTTGTACTTTACAGGAATCTTTATTTCTGTACATCTGGAAGCAAAGAAATTAGGGCTTTCCGGAATTCCGAAGGAAAAACTTCCGGTATTTAAGCTTCTGATCCGTAAAATCTATCTGTTATTACCTCTGGTCATGCTGGTAATCTGGGTGTCTGGAAACTATATGACCATGCAGAAGGCTGCCAGCTATGCAATCGTTCTTTCTGTTATCGTAAGTCTTTTTGACAAAGAAAACAGAATCAGTGTTACCAAATGTATTGATGCGCTGGAAGCAGGAGGAAGAGGTGTTATCTCCGTAGCAGTAGCCTGCGGTGTTGCAGGAATCATTTCCGGTTCCATCACCATGACAGGACTTGCCAATGACCTGATCAACGGAATCATCAGTGTTGCAAACGGAAAACTGATCATTGCACTGCTTCTGACTATGCTGTGCTGTATCGTACTTGGTATGGGTGTACCCACCACTGCCAATTACTGTATCATGGCAGCAACCTGTGCTCCGATCCTGGTACGTATGGGAGTACCTACACTGGCAGCTCATTTCTTTGTATTTTACTTTGGTATTGTTGCAGATATCACACCGCCGGTAGCGCTGGCTGCCTACGCAGGTTCAGCCATAGCGAAGGCCAATCCGATGAAGACTGCATTTACAGCCTCCAAGCTGGCTATCGCAGTATTTATCGTACCTTATGTATTCTGCTTCAATCCGGCAATGCTGCTGATCGATACCACACCGCTTAAGGTTGTTCAGATCTTTATCACCTCACTGATTGGTGTGTATGGATTGTCCTCCTCACTGGAAGGCTTCCTGTCAGTGAAAATGTCTGTACTGGTTCGTGTCTTAATGGCAGCAGGCGGACTGATGCTGATCGATCCGTCACTGATGACTGATGTTGTGGGAATACTTCTGATCGTGGGATGCTGCGTATGGCAGACAGCGCAGAAGAAGAAAACTGCATAGAGAAGAATAAAAAAACCGGCAAAACACCTGTCATTTGGGTGTCCTGCCGGATTTTTTATTTAGAAATCCAGTTCTTTCAGATACCGTCCAAGTGCATCCTGCCAGGTGGGGAGTGGTGTGAAACCATTGGCTGTCAGTTTGCTCTTATCCAGGCGGCTGTTAAACGGTCTGGCTGCTTTGGAAGCGCCATACTCTGCAGTTGTGACGGAGTTGACTGTCATGTTTTCCGGGAGATATTCCGGGTGTCCCATGGCAGCGGCCTGACGGAAGATTTCTTTTGTGAAATCATACCAGCTGATATATCCGCCCTCATTGGTTGCATGATAATAACCGTATTTTTCAGTTTCGATCATATCTACCAGAAGTCTTGCCAGGTCATAGGTATAAGTAGGTGTACCGATCTGGTCATTGACTACGGAGAGAGTATCATGAGTTTTTCCGAGGTTGATCATGGTTTTGATAAAGTTCTTGCCGTTTTTGCCGAATACCCATGCAATACGGACGATAAAGAACTTATCAACTGTGCCGGATACGGCAAGTTCACCGTCCAGCTTTGTCTGTCCATAGACATTTAATGGTTTATAGTCCTTGCAGTCAGGCTCCCATGGAGTGGTTCCCTGACCATCGAATACATAATCAGTGGACAGATACAGCATCTTGATGTCAAGCTCTTTGCACACATCAGCAATATTCTGAGTTCCGGTTACATTTACCAGACGGACCTTCGGCTGATTCTCTTCATCTTCAGCAGCATCTACAGCTGTCCATGCAGCACAGTGGATCACAGCATCAACATTTGCTTCTTTAATGACTTTTTCTACAGAAGCTTTGTCAGTGATATCCATCTGAACATAAGGCATTGTGGTAACTGCAGTGCCATCAGCGATTCCGCTGTAGGAAGGAGCAATGTCGCTTCCCACACCTTCATAGCCGCGTTTCGCAAGTTCGTTCATAACATCATGTCCAAGCTGACCGCCTACACCTGTTACAAAAATTCTCATAAATTATGCCTCCCCGCGGTGTGCGTACATTTTTTCATAATAATTCTGATATTCTCCGGAGATGATAGTTTCCCACCATTCCTTGTTATCCAGATACCATTTGATTGTTTTCTTGATACCGTCTGCGAATTTTGTTTCCGGTAACCAGCCAAGTTCGTTGTGAATCTTAGTCGGGTCGATTGCATAACGCATGTCATGACCTTTACGGTCTGCTACGTAGGTGATCAGGCTTTCTGGTTTGCCAAGTTCTTTGCAGATGATCTTAACGATATCAATGTTTGTCATTTCATTGTGTCCGCCGACGTTGTAAACTTCTCCAACACGTCCTTTGTGGATGATCAGGTCGATTGCGCGGCAATGATCTTCTACATAGAGCCAGTCACGAACGTTTTCGCCTGTTCCGTATACCGGAAGTGGTTTGTCATTTAATGCATTGGCGATCATTAACGGAATCAGTTTTTCTGGGAAGTGATATGGTCCGTAGTTATTGGAGCAGCGGCTGATGGTTACAGGCAGTCCGTAGGTTCTGTGGTAAGCCAGTACCAGAAGGTCTGCAGAAGCCTTGGAAGAGCTGTAAGGCTGCTTGTGTGAATCGGAGTTTCCTCTGTGAAGAACAGGTCAGGTCTGTCTAATGGAAGATCTCCGTAACTTCATCAGTAGATACCTGATGATAACGTTTGATACCGTATTTGCGGCATGCATCCATGAGAACAGCAGTACCGATAATATTTGTGGTAAGGAAAACTTCCGGGTTTTCGATGGAACGGTCAACGTGACTCTCTGCAGCGAAGTTTACAACCATATCAGGGTGTTCTTCCTCAAAAAGTTTGTAAACTGCTTCGCGGTCGGTGATGCTTTCTTTTACGAAACGGAAATTTGGGTTGTCCATGACAGGTGCAAGAGTGGAAAGGTTTCCTGCATAGGTCAGACAGTCCAGACAGATGATGCGGTAATCCGGGTATTTTTTTAACATGTGAAAAATAAAGTTGCTTCCGATAAATCCGGCACCGCCGGTTACGATAATGTTCATAGTGATTCTCCTTAAAAAATATATAATATGAATATCTGTAAGATTCTGTTATAGAGTCAGGCAGATAAAATTATCCGCCTTGCTGCATGGCGGGTGATATATCAAATAACTGTTTGAAAATTTGATATATCACTCACTTGACTGCGAATTCGCTTGTACAGGTCTAAAAGCTTCGGTTAGTGCAATACATCCAGATATTTACCGTCCAGAACGTCTTTTAAGTACTGACCATACTGATTTTTCTTCAGTATTTCATAAACCTTCAGCACATCTTCCTTTGTAATCCAGCCATTGAGATATGCAATCTCTTCCAGGCAGCCGATTTTGCGGTGCTGGTGGCTTTCCATTGTTTTTACAAAGTTGGTGGCTTCCACAAGGCTCTCGTGTGTACCTGTATCCAGCCATGTGAAGCCCTGTCCGAGAAGCTCTACGTTTAATTCGCCCTTTTCCAGATAGATGCGGTTCAGGTCTGTGATCTCAAGTTCGCCTCTGGCACTTGGTTTCAGATTTTTTGCATACTCTACGACGCGATTGTCATAGAAGTATAAACCTGTGACACAGTAGTTGCTCTTCGGGTGCTCCGGTTTCTCTTCAATTGAGATAGCCTTGCCTTCATGGTCAAATTCTACAATACCGAATCTCTCCGGATCATCTACATAGTATCCGAAAACAGTTGCACCCTCGCCGGATTCTGCGTTCTTTACAGCAGCTTTCAGTCTTTTCTTAAGTCCATGTCCTGCGAAGATATTATCGCCGAGAACCATGGCAACAGTATCATCACCGATAAATTCTTCGCCGATGATAAATGCCTGAGCAAGTCCGTCCGGACTTGGCTGTACTGCATAGGTGAGATGGACACCGAACTGATGTCCGTCACCAAGAAGTTCCTCAAAACGAGGAGTATCCTGCGGAGTAGAGATAATCAGGATATCGCGGATCCCTGCGTTCATCAGTACAGACATGGGATAGTAGATCATGGGTTTATCATAGATTGGCAGAAGCTGTTTGGATGTTACCATTGTAAGCGGATAAAGGCGTGTGCCGGAACCGCCTGCTAAAATAATACCTTTCATGTGTATTCTCCTTTGTTATTTGGCAGTATGCGGTCGGAGCGATATTCTGTCAGTTATCTGTGTAAATGATAAGCAAAATATCAGGCGACTGCGGTACTAATCAACGGGTTTCTGGATTGTCAGTCTGAGTTACGATATCATCCTGACTCTGGTGATTGTATTATAAAAGGTGACCTTAGGTCACCTTCAAGTACTTTTTACAAAAAAAGTTAAATTTTGGTTATTTTTCACAAAGAAAAATGCCGGCATCCTTGGTAATAAAGAACCCATCCTTTGTCTTTCGCGATACAAATCCCCGGAAATCTTTGTATTTGTCCAGAAGATACTGATTCTGATTTCCATGGCAGGAGAGGATGTAGGAAATCAGAGGTTCTGCATCGGGGACAAGAAGGGAGTCTCTATAGCTTTCCCAGAAAATACGGGAAAAATACGGTGCCAGGATATCTGCTCCGTTTTCTCTGCCAAAACGCTCATAGAGTCTGTCTGCGGAGAGGACAATCCGGTCGTCAAAATCCCGGACCAGCCTGCTGACTTCCTGCATGTGTTTTTTTCCATAAGTACTGCAGATCAGTTTTCCGCCCGGAGTGAGCACACGTTGAATCTCGCTGCATACAGCAGGGATATCTTCACAGTAAAAAAGCACATGGTTTGCAATGACCAGATCAAAGCTTCTGTCTTCATGAGGAATTCTTGCACAGTCAAATGCCTCGAAGGAAAAACGGCTGTCTTTACGTCCGATAGCACGTCTGGCATCACGAAGCATTCCGGATGAAAGGTCAGAAAGGGTAACTGAAATTTCAACAGGGAGGCTGGAAATATTTTGTGTCCACAGAACACCGTCGCCGCATCCAAGTTCAAGGATACGCATCCCCGGATGAATCTGGCACTGCTCATAAACCCATGGAAACCATCCCTGTTTATTCTGGGAATAAAGGCTGTGCAGATTAATGCGTGAGGAAATGTTGGAGGCGTTCTGGTATTGATTTTTCATGCTTTTCTCCATGCCTGTCAGGTGGATCAGGTCAAGCATCTGATTCCAGTCTATGGCATGATGGGAGCGGATCGCATCTGTGGTATCCTGGATTGCCTTTTCCACCAGCTGCATTTGTTCGATACGGTCACGTACCAGCTTTAGCTGGATGTTCAGGGAATTTTCCATAAAATGATAGTCTGAGTCGTCAATGGTCATTTCCCGTATGTCATCCAGGGAGAAACCCAGATATTTCAGAAGCAGGATCTGGGAAAGTCTTGCAAAATCCTCATCTGTATAAAAACGTGCGCCGGATTCTGTTACATAGGAGGGTTTGAGGATATTCTGTTTGTCATAATAGCGGATAGTGCGGAGTGTTACATGTGCCATCCGTGCAAATTCTCCGGAAGAGTAGTAGCCGTCTTTTTTCATTGTAAAACCTTCTTTAAGAAAAATAGTCTTGCCCGCAAATGCGGATAGAAACAGTTGTTCAGCCTGCATTTGCGTATTGCTGATATGTGTAGAGTATAACACAGCTGACCGGCAGGCTACAAGCATCAGGTATTACCGGATGGATAATATACTGTCTGAATGTACCACTATTCCGCGAGGTGTTTTGGCATGAATATGCCAAAATCCCGAGACATACAAGCCAAAATTCCATTGCCGCAGGCAATCTGGAATGAATTTTGGCTAAGTTACTGTGAACGGAGTGAACAGTAACTTTTGAATTGTAAGTCAGATGGTGATTTTTGACATTTTTTGGAGGATGCTAATCCTTGTCTTTTGACAGAAATTATGGTATGTTAAATAATAACAATCAAAACTGATTTTCATACAAATCATAATCTGGCAGTTCTGCCATATTTTTTCCAAAATACAATAAATATTAAGAGAGAACAGTAATGACAATATGAAAGGTGCAGGGACAGGAGGAGCCTGATGATTAATTTATTTGATTTTACTTACTGCGGAGACTATAATCGGCAGATTCAGAATCTGGCAAGGATGGTGCCGGAGAAGTGGAGCTTTTCGGATACAGATGATAACGGAATTCTGAAAGGATACCTGGAACATACATTTAAACGCCTTTATGAAGAACAGAAGGTGTGGGAGAAAAAGAATTATGCCATATTTAATACAGGACTCTTTAATTACTATTATCAGCCGATTTATGCGTATTTTATTCCCAATCTGGTCCCGGACAGGCAGCCCTGGTTTCTGGATGGCTTTTATACAGAATACTATTTGTTAAAAGAAGGAATCACCTGTCTGCCGGAAAAGGCATGCTATGTGGAAAATCCGTCAGATCTTGTGTTTGATACAAAACTTCCGGTAATTCCACAGTACGAGCATATTTTCGGGGATGAGGAAAATGCTGCCCGCCTTCCAAAGGAAGTACGTGACAGTAGCATGAAAATGCAGCTGTTTGACGGCGCGCTGAAACAGACAAAAAGAATGCTTGAGGCAGATTACAGAACGGCAATTCCACAGTATTATAATCACTCAATTCAACTGCTGCTCCCAATCTGTCTCCGCCATCCGGGAAAACCCGACCTTGCACTGGCGTGTATGAAAACTTCGGACGGAAGCAAATATCTGGGGCGTACCTGCCTGACTCTCAGAATGGCCTATCATAATGCCAGACTCCTTGCAAGGGTGGACCGAAGCTGGCTGATGACTTCTGTATCTGCCTGAGGTTTGACATGTGTGGTTTGCTTTGATATATTATAGCAGCGAAGCGGATGATTTTATCTGTCTGACTGAAATGATGTCAGGTCAGACGTTTACGGATTGTTCTGCTGCTATAGATGAAACAACAGAAAAAGGTGGGTGAGAAATCAAATGCGAAATAAAAGTCTGGATGCTGTAAAGGCCATTGCTGCGTGCCTGGTGGTATGCATCCATGTAAGCTTTCCGGGACAGGCCGGGCAGCTTGTAAAAGTACTGGCAAGATGTGCGGTGCCGTTTTTCTTTATGGTATCCGGGTATTTCTGTTATTATCAAAATTGCAATGCCTCAAAAAGAATATTGTCTAAAATCCTGCATATCATGAAGCTTTTTGCAGTTTCAGTTGTGTTTTATTTTATCTGGGAATGTTTTATGAAAGCCTGGAATGGGGAGAGAGTATGGACATGGATAAAAGGGCTTGTGAGTACAGAGCATCTGAAGGAATTTTTCGTGTACAACAGTACTTCTCCGGTAAGAGCACATTTATGGTTTCTTCCTGCATTAATTTACTGTTATCTGCTTGCTCTCCTGATTGAAAAATGGAGAATGCGTAAGGCTGCATATTGTATGGCACCTGTATTGCTGGCAATACTTTTATGGAGAGCGGAGTTTTGTGTCTTTTTTGACAGATTTTATCACACTATGGAATACAGAAACTTTCTGTTTACAGGAATGAGCTTTTTCCTTACAGGTCAGATGATCCATGAATATCAGGATAAGATAGCATGCAAACGTCTGGAGCAATGGATGCAATGGGGATTGAAAGCAGGGATGAGTTTCGGTGTGGCACTCAGCATGATGGAATATGCTTTCCGGGGAGCAGGAGAAATTTACACAGGAAATTGTGTTGCAGTGATCTGTCTGTTTCTGTGGCTTATTTTATATGGAAGGGAAATAAATTTTCCCTCTGTACTGGTGGAAACCGGAAGAAAATATGCTTTCCTGATCTATCTTCTTCATCCGGCAGTATCAGATCTTCTGAAAAAATGTTCAGAAGGTCTGGGAGTCAGCAACTGTCAGATTTATTTTTGGCTGCGTCCGGTTTTGGTATATATGCTGACAGTGGTGACAGTTTCTGGCATATCTGCGGTCTCTGCGTATGCAAGTGAGCAGTAAGTTACTGTTCACTGGTAATATCCCGCGAAGTGTTTTTTGTGAGCGAAGGTCACAGAAAACCCGAGATATACTGCGCGAATTTATACGATTAGCATAAATTAAGTTTGCGAAGCAAACGATACTTCTTGGGCATTGCACAAGGAGGTTCATATTTCCTGCATCGCGGGAATTATAACTGTTCACATAATGGAAAATGTGATATAGTAATCAGTAAATCTTATGAACGTAACCGTCCGGTGTTTCGCAGAATGGCGGACTGCTGAACAGTTACCGAAAACCATTATGCAGAAAATACAAAGGAGAGAGAATGGCAGATAAAAATCAGGACAAGAACCAGAGTAAGAACAGAGCAGAACAGGCAGAAGAGCACGATGAAAGTGTGCTGAATCCGGAGATTAAGAATGAATCGGATTTGTCAAAGAAGGAAAGACGTCTGATTGAGAAAGAAAAATTAAAGGGAATGGGGCCAAAGAAAAAGCTGGAATATATCTGGATGTATTATAAACCGGCTATTTTCGGAGTGATCGCAGTGATTGCTCTTATATTCGGAATAAAGAATTACTATGAACAGTCCAAAATAAAAACAGTTCTGTCCATGACAGTGGTAAATTCAATGGCAAATGATACGGAAACTCCTGAGCAGAAAATCAAAGAAACACTTGGGTACAAAGATGATCCCTATAGTAAAGTAGAGATAGGCGTGAATCTTACTACGGACTCTGAAATGGCAGAATTTGATTATAATGCACAGATGGCTTATGTGGCACAGATCCAGGCAGGTTCCATTGATATTATGGTTATGCCTGAGAAGCTTTATCAGACTTTGAAGAAGAATGAGCCATTTGCAGATTTGAAGGAATTGATGGGTGAGGAAGCTTTTGAGAAGTTTGGAATGCAGACAGATACTACGCACATTTCCATTACTGAAAGTGAGCTTGAACAGGAATTAGGTGTAATCTACGATCCTGTATGCATTGCAGTGCCGTATTCAGCACCGAATCAGGAGAACGCAGTAAAATGGATAAAAAGTCTTGACAACAGGAAATAAATTATGATATGTTAATCACACCAAAACTGGTGTGGATTTTTCAGTCTTGTGACAAACATGAACTCTTTTCGCCGCACGATTATCATACAGCAATGTAGAGATAATTGTGTGGCGTTTTTTGTTGCAATGAAACAGAGAAAGGAAAAAAGAATGAACAATACTTTTATGAAGAAAAAACCGATTCTGCCGCTTCTGGCATCTATGGCAATGCCTATGGTACTGTCTATGCTGGTGAATTCACTGTACAACATCGTAGACAGCTTTTTTGTGGCAAAGATCAGTGAGCAGGCGATGACAGCTCTGTCTCTGGTCTTTCCTGTACAGAACTTTATTAATGCAGTTGCCATTGGTTTCGGTGTGGGAATCAATGCACAGATTTCTTTTCAGCTGGGAGCAAAAAATATTAAAAATGCGAATATAGCAGCTACCCATGGTATGCTCTTTAATATTATCCATGGAATTATTTTTACAGTAATCTGTATTCCGTTTATGCCTGTATTTCTCGGTATGTTTACAAAAGAGCAGGAAGTGATCTCATCTGGTGTGCAGTATTCAACTATTGCATTTGCATTTTCCACAGTGATCATGATCAGCCTGTCCTTCGAAAAGATTTTTCAGGCTGTGGGCAGAATGAAGCTGACAATGATCAGCCTGATGATCGGTTGTATTTCCAATATTATCCTGGATCCGTTGCTGATTTTCGGAGTGGGGATTTTTCCGGAAATGGGAATCAGAGGTGCAGCACTGGCAACTGGTCTTGGCCAGATATTTACAGTTATTGTATATCTGATCGCATATAAGAAATGCAGTATTCCGGTGGAGATCAGCAGGAAATATCTGGAACTTAACAGGAACCTGGACGGGAAGCTGTATATGGTAGGGATTCCCGCAATCCTGAATATTGCCCTGCCGTCAGTTCTGATCTCTTTCCTGAATCAGATATTATCTGCTTTTTCCGGAATCTATGTAGTGGTTCTGGGAATCTATTATAAGCTTCAGACTTTTTTATATCTGCCTGCAAGCGGCATTGTCCAGGGAATGCGCCCGTTGATAGGATATAATTACGGAGCAGGGGAAATACAGAGGGTAAAGAAACTTTTTGGGATTTCTGTGCTTCTGAATGGTATGATCATGCTGGCAGGAACAATTATATGCTTTACAGCATCAGAGACATTGATGGGAATGTTTACTGAGAACCCGGAAACTGTAAGACTTGGCACTGCAGCATTACAGATTATCAGTATCGGGTTTATCCCATCTGCCATCTCTGTTACAGCTTCCGGTGCATTAGAAGGACTGAGCAAAGGTGCTCAGTCCCTGGTGATTTCGTTATTAAGATATATTATAGTGATTATTCCGGCAGCATACCTGCTGTGCCATTTTGCCGGGGCAGATGCTGTGTGGAATGCGTTCTGGATCTGTGAATTTATAACAGCAGTAGTAGTAGGTATCGGGATAAAGTATTACTGGAACCGTCTGCTGCAGTAGACGATAGTGATAAAGCTGCTAAGTCAGGCTGCGCCTGCTTCAGCAGACTCAGCATCAGACTCTGCTTCTGAGGCATTTTCATCAGTAACATCTTCGGCATCGGAATTGCTTCCGCCGCTGAGAACATAAGTGATGACTTCGTCCGGAACGCCTGCATTGGACAGATTATCTATAAGTGTAGTGAGGTCGAGTGTAGCTGCGTAGGCACTCATATCATCTTCATTGGTTACGTCATAAACATCTCCCAGAGCCGTAAGGTCCGGAATTTCAACAGATTCGCCTGCACCGGAAGTAACAGTGAAGCTTCCGAGAGTGCTTCCTGCACTTTCAACGGACAGTGCAACAGAACCAGAATCTTTTGCTGAATTTAAATCTAATACAAGTGCAAAGTTCTCGAGCATGGAAAGAGAAGAATCTGTATCTTCTGAAGAATCAGCAGGGAAGGTGATAGTATAGTTACCGTTTAAGTAACCTTCTTTTGCAGATTCAGTGTCGTAGTCCTTTACTTCGATAACAGCTGCGGCTGTATCATCCTGAGAAATTTTATAGGTTCCGTTTAATTTACCGCCATCAATCTGACCGGATCCGGACAGGGAGAGTGTGCCGGAATCATCTGTTTCAATGGAGAGAAGATAGCCAAAGTCTGAGCCGTCCCTGGTCATCTGCCAGTTCAGAACAGGAGTTATTTTATCACCTTCCTGAAACTCAATTTTACGTCCTGCAATTCTGCCGGTCTCATCAACCCAGATTCTGGTGTTGAGATGAGAATCATCGGAATCACCGGTATCTGCATCTTTCAGAAAATCAAGACCGTCTTCTACAGCTTTGGTAAAGCTTTCATGCAGGTCCTCATTACTTGAGAGTTTCTCTGTCCAGGTATCGAGGATGTTCTCAATATCACTGTCTGATTTTGCTTCTTCCAGGATTGCAGTTGCAGTTTTTACAGCGTCTTCGGCTGAAATCTGGCCTTCATATACTGTACAGTCCTGACTGATATCACCTGCTGTCAGAGTTTCCTGACTGCTTTCGCCTTCTGTTACATTGTCAAAAAGCATAGATCCGTATTTATCCAGAAGTGTTTCTACTACAGAAGCTTCTGGAGCTGCTGCTGACAGATCAGACATCATGGAAACAGTCAGGCTGAGACTGTCAGAATAAGCGGAAGCGAAATTGTCTGTCGGAATATCTGCATCTGAATCATCAGGGGTTAATTCTTCAAGATCATTTTCAATATTGGCAGCCTGTTGATCTGCGGCTTCTTCCAGATTGGTCTTGAAATATTTATCAGAGAGTTCAGGGATGCGCATATAAATATCCTGGCTGTCCGGATCAAGATAATATTCCAGAGTACAGATTTTATTATCATTAAGAAGGACCTTCATCAGAATACCTTCTTTTCCTTCTGTAAAAGAGATATCATTGGAAAGTGTGACATTGTCCAGCCAGGAGACATCAAATGGTGCGACAAACCCCAGCAGTGAGCGTCCGGAATCTTCAAATTTCAGAATCATGTCACTCTGCATTCCTGACATCAGAGACTGGCTTTCTTCTATAGATGTAGCGTAAGAAGATGCCATTTCAGTGACCTTTTTTGCCCATGCATTTTTTTCAATGGAAGCGTAACTGTCTGCTGCAAATGCTGTAGATGGAATTGCAGCAGTACCAAGAAGTGCTGCAGTACAGATAGCGGTTGTTTTTCTTAACCATTTTTTCCTTGTTTTCATAAAGGGCCTCCTTCCGTTCTGTTATGAATCTTATGTAGTGGAATTACATTTCAGGACATTCATTTTCAGATATGTCGTTTGACTGAAATAATAATCTATAGCAGTCCTTGTAAATGATTTTTCAAATACGCTCTATATTAAGATGCATTATTTTAGAGGATTGCTATATATCAATTTTACCAGATAAATATAGAAAAAGCTATGCTTTTTCGACAATATGGAAAAAGATGTTGATTTTAGACTAAATTATTTCTATGGAAAAATAACAAAATATAGACAAAAACTATATGTGTATATAAATAATTGATATAAGAAAATTTATTGACAGATTTATGTGAAAAATATATACTACTATTCATATCGAAACACTATGGAATTGCTAAAAACAGGGAAACGATATATCACAGAAAACATACCGTTAGTCCGGAGATTATTATATTTTACAAGGGGAATATGCTCATGGAATTTCAGACTAAATTATTACACGGAAAAGCAGTAGACAATTATGCGAATGGTTCAACAGTGCCGCCTATCAGCCTGGCAAATGCTTTTGCCTATGAATCTTCAGAACAGTTGGAAAAAGTATTCCAGAATCGGGCACCGGGATTTGCATATACCAGGATTGCGAATCCGACAGTGGATGCGTTTGAGCGAAGAGTAAATGAATTAGAAGGCGGGATTGGAGGTGTAGCCTGTTCCTCCGGAATGTCAGCGGTTACATTATCATTACTTAATATCCTGCAGGCAGGGGATGAGGTAATCGCAGGAAGTGCATTGTTCGGAGGTACACTGGATCTGCTTCATGATCTGGAGGCATTCGGAATAAAAGTACATTTTATACTGAGGGTAGAGAAGGCGCTGATCGAGCCGTTTCTTACAGATAAGACCAGAGCAGTGTTTGGCGAAATAGTAGGAAATCCCGCACTGAATGTAATGGATGTCCGGGAAACAGCAGATTTTCTTCATGGAAAAGGAGTACCGCTGATTGTAGACAGCACAACTTCGACTCCGTATCTGCTTAATCCGATTCAGTATGGTGCGGATGTAGTGGTGCATTCTACTTCTAAATATATAAATGGAAGTGGAGATGCCATCAGTGGAATTATCATTGACAGCGGAAACTTTTCCTGGAGTCCGGAACGTTATCCGGGAATGAAGGAATATAAGAAATACGGAAAGTTTGCTTATCTTGTGAAACTGAGGAACGGAATCTGGCGAAACATGGGCGGCTGCCTGGCTCCGATGAACGCTTATCTGAATATTATCGGAATGGAGACACTTGGTCTTCGTATGGAGCGGGTCTGTAATAACGCTTTCCGGCTTGCCCAGGCACTGGAGAAGCTGGAAGGTGTATCTGTCAACTATCCGCTGCTGGAGTCCAGTCCATATCATGAACTGGCAGAAAAACAGCTTAGTGGAAAGGGTGGAGCGATTCTGACTATCCGTGCAGGTTCCAAAGAACGGGCATATAAGCTGATCAATCATCTGAAATATGTAAAGATTGCAACCAATATCGGTGATGTGAGAACTCTGGTGATTCATCCGGCGTCTACGATTTATATCCACAGTACGCCGGAAGCAATGGCAGAGGCAGGAGTGTACGACGACACAATCCGTATCAGTGTGGGTATCGAAGATATAAAAGATCTGATACAGGATTTCACAGAGGCAGTGGAGAGCCTTGGAGAAGAATAATTCATGATATACACATTATCAGGCGCTTTGGTCGGAACATGATAGTAACCGGACAGAGGCGCTGGTTTAAAAACAGAATAACTGACAGACAGTCAGAAACAAGAGAAGCCCCGGAAGTTCAGGAGTGTCCAGTTAAGTGGAACTCGATGATCTTCCGGGCTTCTTTTTGCAGCAAAATTTTTTCAGATATTGAATCTGTTTCCGAAACCGTTTCGTTATAAAAAATAGCGGTTAAAAATTAACAACTATCTGCGGGCGCGTTTTTCAATCAGTCCGAGGAGTCCGTACAGGATAATAGCGATGATGCACAGAATGATAATGGACATCAGTACCCAGGTAAGCTTAAAGGTCTGGCTGGAATAGATGATCAGGTAGCCAAGCCCTTTTCTGGCACCGATAAATTCGCCTATGATAACACCAACCAGACACAGACCAATATTAACTTTCATAACACTGAGCAGTAACGGCACAGAAGACGGAAGAATAATCTTCATAAGCTTTTCTTTCTTCCCACCGCCCAGCGTCTCAATCAGCTTCAGTTTTTCCGGGTCAGCTTCGCCAAAACCTGTATACAGATTCAAAATCGAACCAAAGATAGCAACCGACATACCGCAGACAATAATCGTCCGTTCGTTGGCACCAAGCCATACAATAAGCAAAGGTGCCAGAGCAGATTTCGGAAGGCTGTTCAGTACTACGAGATAAGGCTCTGTGATCTTCGCAAGTCTGGGACAGGTCCACAGCAGAACTGCCATTCCTGCACCCAGAACAACAACGAACAGAAAACTGACCAGTGTTTCCGTAATTGTAACAGAGAGATGGGGAAAAATAGAGCCGTCTCTGCACATACTGCAGAAGCTGTGCCAGATCATTACCGGACTGCTGAAGATAAAAGAATCGATCAGCCCGGTCCTGGCGGAGATTTCCCACAACACCAGAAAGAGAAGAAGAATAAATATCCGCAAAAAAAGAACAAGTTTCTTTTCTCTTTTCTGATGTCGGATATACTGTTGCTGATGATATGAGATTTCAGACATCATGATTTAGCTCCTTCCAGATAAGATTGAAATAAGATTTAAATTCAGGCGCATTTCTGGAAGACATAGGAGTACGGTTTTCCAGATCAAAACAAATTGGCACAATCTTACGAATAATGGCAGGCCTTGGAGAAAGAATGATAACCCGGTCTGCCATGCTGATCGCTTCTGAAATATCATGGGTGACGAGGATCGCAGTCTTTTTTTCCTGACGCAGGATTTTGCCTATATCATCACTTACGCTGAGTCTGGTTTGAGAGTCAAGTGCGGAGAACGGCTCATCCAGCAGAAGAAGTTCTGGCTTTAATGCCAGAGTACGGATCAGTGCAGCTCTCTGGCGCATTCCTCCGGACAATTCAGACGGATGTGCAGAGCGGAATTTGTCCAAACCGTAATCTGAGAGAAGCTGATTTACATAAGCAAGTTTTTCGGCAGTGAGTTCCCTGCGGATTTCCAGTCCGAGAAGAACATTTTTATAAATTGTCCGCCACTCCAGCAGATGATCCTTTTGCAGCATATATCCGATACGGCAGTCACCGGAAGTTACCGGCGTGCCGTCCAGAAGAATCTGTCCCTGTTCCGGCCGGAGCAGACCACAGATCAGATTCAGCAGCGTGGACTTTCCACAGCCTGACGGCCCGACGATGGCGAGAAATTCACCTGGCATCAGTTGAAAGGATATATGAGAAAGGGCAGGGGTTTCCCCTGATAAACTGTGGTAGGAGAGACTGACATCTGTAATATCCAGCAGTGGTTTCATACAGATACCTCCATATTCGGTGAATAGTAACGAATATTTGTTACTGTTCACACACCACTATCCGCTAGTGCGCCGACAAGTTGATTCTTGAAACAATCTTGCAGGATAAATTTCTTATTTCAAGGCGGAGGAAGGAGGCGTAGCGGTGGCTACGGCGACCGACGACAACGCGGAAATAAGAAATTTAGACGCAAGATTGTTCGAGAAATCAACTTGTTGGCACACTAGGTGTTTTGGCATGAATATGCCAAAATCCCGAGACATACAAGCAAAATTCTATTGCCGCAGGCAATCTGGAATGAATTTTGGCTACGTTACTGTGAACGGAGTGAACAGTAACGAATATTTTCATAATTTATGATATGCAGAAATGTCAGGGTATGATATAATAGATAAACTATAGTATTTTTGCTGCTATAGTATTTGAGGGCAAATGTTCTGTAAGGAATACGTTACTGTTTACTATGTGTTTCATATCAGAAATACACATATATCAGACACTACGACATACATAAATCGGGTATAGAAATCAGACGAATGCTGTAAAAAACTGTATAAGAAAGTGTAAGCAAATGAGAAACAAAAAGAAAGCAATATTTAACACCATTTTTCTGATCCTTATATTTTCCATTACCGTATATATGGTATTTAAGGGAGAGGATCTGGGAGAGATTATTCATACAGTACGGCAGGCAGATCCGGTTTACTTACTGATCAGCGTGGTTTGTGTGGTACTGTTCATACTTGGCGAGTCTGTAATTATCTTCTATATGATGCGGACTCTCGGAGCAAAAGTAAAGATGGGGCATTGTGCTCTGTATTCTTTTGTGGGATTCTTTTTCAGCTGTATCACACCGTCTGCATCCGGCGGACAGCCAATGCAGATTTATTTTATGAAAAAGGACAAACTTCCGATTCCTGTCACTACGCTGGTCCTGATGATTGTCACGATTACTTATAAAGCGGTTCTGGTAGTGATCGGAATTGTAATCTGGATTTTTGGCAGAAGCTTTCTGGAAGGATATCTTGGTCAGTACATGTGGGTGTTTTACCTGGGCGTAGGCCTGAATATTTTCTGCGTTACTTTCATGATGATCCTTGTATTTGCCCCTGGACTGGCGAAGTGGATTATGGTAAAAGGACTGAAACTTATTGAACATTTCCGTTTCCTTAAGCCAAAGACAACCCGGCTTGAGAAACTGGAAGCGTCTATGGATCAGTATCATGAAACTGCGGCTTTCTGGGCAAGTCACAAGCTGGTGATCCTGAAAGTGTTACTGATTACTATGGCGCAGAGGATTTTGTTATTTACAGTTACATACTGGGTATACCGTTCGCTGGGATTTCATGGATATTCCATTATAACCCTTACGATTTTGCAGTCTGTCATATCTGTCTCTGTTGATATGCTGCCTTTACCCGGAGGAATGGGAATCAGTGAGTCTCTTTATCTGGTGATGTTTGCACCGGTTTTCGGAGAAGCATTACTTCCTGCAATGCTGCTCAGCAGAGGAATTTCCTATTATGCACAGATGCTTATCAGTGCAGTGATGACCTGTGTGGCGTATTTCATAATAGGAAGAAAAGAACAAGAAGAAAAGTAGGGGGAGAAAATATGTTTTTAGGAATTTATGATTATACGGTAATATTGACTTATATAAGTCTGGGAATTTCCGTATTTGGAATTACCAGGGCTTTGGAGGGGGATTTCAGGGTTGCAATTTTCTGTCTGGCACTTTCCGGACTGTGCGATATGTTTGACGAAAAATAGCCAGAACAAAGAAGAACCGTACGGATGATGAGAAGAATTTCGGAATTCAGATCGATTCCTTATGTGATGTGGTCTGCTTTGGTATTTTTCCGGTAATGATCTGTTACTGTCTGGGTGTGAATACACCGGCGGGGATTGGGGCGCTTATTTTCTACAGTGTGGCATCTGTCATCCGCCTTGCGTATTTTAATGTTTCAGAGGCAAAGAGACAGAATGAGACTTCTGAGAACAGACAGTATTATCAGGGGCTTCCGATCACATCCATGGCGATCATCCTGCCGTTCCTTTATCTGATGAGAAGATATTGCGGACTCTATTTCCTGATCGTGATACATATTGCAGTGATTATCGTGGGACTGCTTTTTATTCTGGATATCAAGGTAAAAAACCTCAGAATCCGGTACGCATCCTGCTGGTTGCAGTCGTGGCACTTGCACTTGCGAAGATGTTCCGTTTGATATAAAATAAATATAACTGTTGACTGGCCGCAGCGGTTCCCGGGAAACGGGGAGGCTGCGGTTATACTTTTATGGAGGGAAGATACGAATGAAGTATATTGACAGAAAAGGAAATATCACGATTGAAGAGAATGAGCAGGATAAATTCCTACGGCATTTATATAATGACCGGGGTGGCAGACTCTGCCTGAAACTCCTGATCAGACCTTTCGTGTCAAAGGCAGCGGGAGTCCTGCTTAACACCAGACTTTCTGCCAGATTTGTACCGGATTTTGTAAAAAACAATAAGATTGACCTGAGCATTTACGAAAAACAGAACTTCTCTTCATGGAATGATTTCTTTATAAGGCGCATCCGAAAAGAAGAACGCCCGATCGATATGCGCGAAAACATCCTGATCAGCCCCTGTGACGGAAAACTTTCCGTACACAGGATCAGCTCAGACTCACGTTTCAGCATCAAAGATACAGAATATACAGCAGGACAGCTTCTGAAGAATAAGGCAATTGCTGAGAGATACACAGGCGGCTATGCGCTGATTTTCAGACTGACAGTAGATGACTATCATCATTACTGCTATGTGGCAGATGGAAGAAAATCCGCGAATGTAACTCTGCCCGGCGTTTTCCACACAGTGAATCCTGCAGCAAACGATGTATATCCCATCTACAAAGAAAACGCCAGAGAATACACTCTGCTGAAAACAAAACAATTCGGAACCATCCTCATGATGGAAGTAGGCGCCATGATGGTAGGAAAAATCACAAATCTCCATAAAAATCCTGCCACAGTAAAGAAAGGCCAGGAAAAAGGCAACTTCGAATTCGGAGGTTCCACAATAATCCTCCTCATCCAGCCGGGAAAAGTCCGTATGGACTATGATCTGATCGAGAATACAGAAGAGGGATATGAGACTATCGTAAAAATGGGCGAACGAATAGGAGAGTGCAGAAAGTCAAAAAATACAAAGAATCATTACGAAGGCATAATAAAGAATGCCTGAACAGGCATTTACATCTTATAAATAAAAAGCATTTGTGAAGATGCAGAAAGGATATAATAATACTGTTGAATAAACGAAACTATCAGAAAGAACTGGAAAAACTTATAGATCAGGCGCAAAAAGATAACAAGATCCCAAGCCTGTTTCTCCACAGCTGCTGTGCACCCTGCAGCAGTTACGTACTGGAATACCTGTCAAAATATTTCAACATCACAGTATTCTACTACAACCCAAACATCTACCCGGAAGAAGAATATCGCAAACGAGTCCATGAAATTACCCGTCTTGTAAACTCCATGGAATTTGAACACCCTGTCAAACTGATAGAGGGTCACTACGACCCACAGGAATTCTTCCAGATGGCAAAAGGCTCGAAGACGTACCCGAAGGTGGCGAACGCTGCTTCAAATGCTACCGCCTCCGCATGGAAGAAGCAGCAAAACTGGCAGAAGAGGGCGGCTATGACTATTTTACCACCACCCTTTCCATCAGCCTCTGAAAAACGCAGCCAAGATCAACGAAATCGGTGAAGAATTGGCAGAAATCTACCACGTCCAACATCTCCCATCCGACTTCAAAAAAAAGAATGGCTACAAACGTTCCATCGAACTCTCCCACGAATACGACCTCTACCGTCAGAACTACTGCGGTTGCGTCTATTCCCGAAGAGAGGCTGAAAACAGAAAATAAAGCAGTAACCACAATTATGTAACATGTAGCCAATACCCAGTGAAGAAAAAGAAGGTGTGTTGGGGCGCATTTGAGGGTTCTTGTAATTCTTGGTATTCGGGAATCTGCGTTATGAGCCGACCGTCTCACGTGTCTGAGCGAAGTTTGCAACGGAGCGAGTTTGAGAGGGCGGCTCATGGTTTTAGCAGATTCCCGAATGCCTTAGAATTACAGGGTTCCGAAACTAAGCCCCAACACACCTTCTTTTTCTTCACGTACCTTTTGAATGATTCCAAACTAACTACTTTGCAATACTGAAAAAATATGTTACACTAACACGTAAAAGCAATAATACCAAAAATAAAGAAGAAACGAGGAATAACACAATGGCACAGCTTTGGGGCGGACGTTTCACAAAAGAAACAGACAAACTTGTATATAACTTCAATGCATCCATCTCTTTTGACCAGAAATTCTATGAGCAGGACATCAGAGGCAGCAAAGCACACGTAGCAATGCTCGCCAGACAGGGAATCCTGACAGCAGAAGAAAAAGACCAGATTGAAGCAGGACTTGACGGAATCCTTGCAGACGTAAAATCCGGCAAACTCGAGATCACATCCGAATACGAAGATATCCACAGCTTTGTAGAAGCAAACCTTATCGACAGAATCGGTGATGCAGGCAAGAAACTTCACACAGGAAGAAGCCGTAACGACCAGGTAGCCCTTGACATGAAACTCTATGTGAGAGACGAGATTGACGAGACAGACGAACTGGTAAAGAAACTTCTCGAAGCACTCCAGAAGATTATGGAAGAGAATGTCCACACATACATGCCAGGCTTCACACACCTTCAGAAAGCGCAGCCGGTCACCCTGGCTCACCATGTAGGTGCATACTTTGAAATGTTCGTACGTGACAGAAGCAGGCTCGCAGATATCCGTAAGAGAATGAACACCTGTCCTCTGGGTGCAGGCGCACTGGCAGGAACCACCTACCCACTTGACAGAGAATATACAGCACAGCTTCTGGGCTTCGACGGTCCGACCAGAAACAGCATGGACTCTGTATCAGACAGAGACTATGTGATCGAACTTCTGGCCGCATTCTCCACAATTATGATGCATATGAGCCGTTTCTGCGAAGAGATCATCATGTGGAACTCCAATGAATACCGCTTTGTAGAGATTGACGACGCCTACAGCACAGGCAGCAGTATCATGCCTCAGAAAAAGAACCCGGATATCGCAGAACTTGTAAGAGGAAAAACAGGACGTGTATACGGGGCATTAACATCTATCCTTACAACCATGAAAGGAATCCCTCTTGCATACAACAAAGATATGCAGGAAGACAAAGAACTTACATTTGATGCCATTGACACTGTAAAAGGATGTCTTGCCCTTTTCACGGGTATGATCTCCACTATGCAGTTCAACAAACAGAATATGGAAGCAAGTGCAAAGAATGGTTTTACAAATGCTACAGATGCAGCCGATTATCTGGTAAATCATGGAGTACCTTTCCGCGATGCACACGGCATTGTAGCCGTCTGGTGCTTACCTGTATTGATAAAGGGATTTCTCTGGATGAACTTCCTCTTGAAGAATATAAAGCCATCAGCCCGGTATTCGAGAACGATATTTACGAAGCAATCAGTATGAAAACCTGTGTGGAAAAACGTATGACCATCGGTGCACCGGGACCTGACGTGATGGAGAAAGTGATCGCTGAGAACAAAAAATATCTGGAAGAAAATTAAAAAAATGCTTGCAATTTATTTTGGTTTGTTATAGTATGTACAAGAAAGACAGATGTACGCAATATAAGGACACCTGGATAAAAATGTCCGCGAAAGGGTAGAGACGCGGGCAGAAGATAAAGAGGAGAAAGATATTATGAGTGAAAAGCTTAGAGTTGGTATTTTAGGTGCTACAGGTATGGTAGGTCAGAGATTTATCTCTCTGCTTGAGAATCATCCATGGTTTGAAGTTGTAACTGTAGCTGCAAGTCCGAGAAGTGCAGGAAAGACATACGAAGAGGCAGTTGGCGGAAGATGGAAAATGGATACTCCAATGCCGGAGGGTGTCAAGAATCTTGTTGTTATGAACGTAAACGAAGTAGAGAAGGTTGCTGCAACAGTTGATTTCGTATTCTCTGCTGTAGATATGTCAAAAGAAGAGATCAAGAAGATCGAAGAAGAATATGCTAAGACAGAGACACCGGTTGTTTCCAACAACAGTGCTCACAGATGGACACCGGATGTACCGATGGTAGTGCCGGAAATCAATCCGGAACACTTCGATGTAATCGAATCCCAGAAGAAACGTCTCGGAACAACACGCGGATTTATCGCTGTTAAACCAAACTGCTCTATCCAGAGTTATGCTCCTGTATTAACTGCATGGAAAGAGTTCGAGCCATATGAAGTAGTTGCTACTACATATCAGGCAATCTCCGGAGCAGGTAAGACATTTAAGGACTGGCCGGAAATGGTTGGAAACATCATCCATACATCGGCGGCGAGGAAGAGAAGAGCGAGAAAGAGCCATTAAGAATCTGGGGTAAAGTAGAAGACGGTGTGATCAAACCTGCTACAGAGCCGGTTATCACATGCCAGTGTATCCGTGTACCGGTACTGAACGGACATACAGCAGCTGTATTCGTTAAATTCCGTAAGAACCCTACTAAAGAGCAGCTTATCAAAGCATTAGTAGAGTTCAAGGGACTTCCACAGGAATTAGAACTTCCAAGTGCTCCGAAGCAGTTCATCCAGTATCTGGAAGAAGACAACCGTCCGCAGGTTACAGAGGATGTAAACTTCGAACATGGCATGGGCGTATCTGTAGGACGTCTTCGTGAAGACACCGTATATGACTGGAAATTCGTAGGACTTTCCCACAATACAGTCAGAGGTGCAGCAGGAGGAGCAGTTCTCTGTGCTGAAACCTTAAAAGCAAAAGGATATATCCAGGCGAAATAATTTATAGAAAATAATAAAAGAGGTGCCGGTAACGGTGCCTCTTTTTATGAGGACACGACGGATTATGAAAGAAAAAGTTCTGACAACAGTGGTGACTTTTGAAACTACCACTCAGGCAATTGCCATGGAAAGGGAATGTAAGAAAAACAAATTTACAGGCAGACTGATCCCTGTGCCAAGAGAAATATCAGCTTCCTGCGGCCTTGCGTGGAAATGCGGGGAACAGAACGAAGAAGAAACAGCTTCCTATATGAAGGAACAGGATCTGGAATATGAAAAGATTTATAGGATTCTTGCATAAAATGGAAAGATTTATAGGAATACCTGATATATGGTAAACGGTTCACATTTTGACGGATATGTGAAAAAATGATACAATGATAGCACTGAATCTCTTGTTATAGAAGATATGTAACTATTCGGCAGTCTGTCGGCTGTGAAAGTACGTTACTGTTCACTCCGTTTACAGTAACGAAAGTATTGAACAGTTACGAGGAGATTCTGAATATGGAGATCAATTGGGGTGAACTGACTTATGGGAAATGAAATGAAAAAAAGTGAAGTGCGTCTTACACAGCTTGCCAGTGCAGCCGGATGCGGTGCTAAGATTGGCCCGAAAGTTCTGGCGCAGGTAGTAGGCAAACTTCCGAAATTTACAGATCCGATGCTTCTGGTAGGTCCGGAGACATCAGACGATGCAGCAGTATACAAGATTAATGATGAACTGGCAATGATCCATACAGTAGACTTTTTTCCGCCGGTAGTGGATGATCCGTATATGTACGGGCAGATCGCGGCAGCCAATGCACTGAGTGATGTCTATGCAATGGGCGGTGTTCCGAAACTGGCATTAAATGTGGTAGCATTTCCAAACTGCCTTGGTCCGGAAGTACTGGAGCAGATTCTGCGCGGCGGTGCAGATAAGGTCATGGAAGCCGGAGCAGTCCTTGCAGGCGGGCATACTATCAATGATAAAGAACCGAAATACGGACTCTGTGTAACTGGTTATGTGCATCCGGACAAAATGTGGAAAAATTACGGCGCAGAAGAAGGAGACATCCTTATTCTTACCAAACCGCTGGGCTGTGGAATCCTTAACACTGCCATTAAGGCAGAAATGGCGTCTCAGGAAGAAATTGAGAGAGTCCAGAAGATCATGGCGAAGCTGAACAAATATGCAGCAGAGATTGCATCTAAATACACGATCCACAGCTGCACCGACGTAACAGGATTCAGTCTTGCAGGTCACAGTCTGGAAATGGCAAAAGGCAGCCGGAAAACTCTGGTGATCCAGTCTGAGAAACTTCCGATCATTGAGGGTGTTGAAGAATATGCACAGATGGGGCTGATCCCTGAAGGTGCATACAGAAATCGTGATTTCGCAGGCGATGAAGTACGAAGTGAGATTAAGGAACTCTGGATGGAGGATCTGGTATTTGATCCGCAGACATCCGGCGGACTTCTGCTTGCAGTACCGGCAGAAGAAGCCGATGCCCTTGCAGAAGAGCTTGCAGGTATGGATATCTTCGGCGGTGTTATCGGATATGTAACAGAATTGCAGGATAAAGCAGTTGTATTTGAATAAAAAAATCAGCTTTACTTTCAGACATTTTCTCCTGCGTCAGCATGTCTGCAGATATCTTTCTTGTCCTTTGTATTCTGCCGAACTGTCTCGATTGCATTAGTATATGGAATTGCTATAAAAATCTTCGAATATAATGGAACATAATTACAAATCTGATGAATATTCTTGAATTGTTTGACGATTTCGGTTGTGAAACAGATATTCAGGTGATATAATGTTCTCAATAAAATACATTGCGGAGGTGTAGTTATGAATTACGAAGATGTACAGAAAGTGTCAAATGCGGCGAAGCAAGAGTAACCTGGTGAATACCAACTTTTTCAAGTACTTTATACGTGCGGTCATGGCGGGATTTTTTATTGATGTGGCCATGATCTACAGTAATGTAGTTGGAAACGTATTCTCCAAGACCATGCCTGAATGGGGAAAATTTATGGGGGCATTAGTATTCTCCATTGCAGTGCTTCTGATCAGCTTTGTAGGCGGCGAGCTTTTTACAGGAAATAATATGGTAATGGCGTTCGGAGCTATGATAAACAGGTAAGCTGGAAAGAGGCCGGTAAGGTATGGGGAGTAAGCTACCTTGGAAACTTTGTCGGATGTGCAATTTTAGCATTGCTGTTTGTATGGGCCGGAGCGTCCGGAACAGCAGATTATTTTGCAGGATTTATCGGAAACAAGCTGAGTATTCCGCTCGGACAGATGTTTTTCAGAGCAGTACTCTGTAACTTCTTCGTCTGTCTTGGTGTGCTCTGTGGTATGAAATTAAAGAGTGATGCAGGAAGATTCCTGATGATCGTTATGTGTATCTCAGGATTTGTTGTAAGCGGATTTGAGCACTGCATCGCAAACATGGGAATCTTTGTTACCGCATACTGTCTGGTACCTGGATTATCCCTTGGAGCCATAGTAAAGAGCATGGTAGTAGTAACTTTAGGAAATATGGTGGGCGGTGCCCTGTTGCTGGCATGGCCGCTCAGAAAGATGAGTGCAGATAAATAATATGTCAAAAGCTTTATACATAGCCGAAAAGCCCAGTGTGGCACAGGAATTCGCAAAAGCTTTGAAAATCAACGGACAAAGACGGGATGGCTACCTGGAATCTCAGGACAGCGTGGTGACCTGGTGCGTGGGACACCTGGTCACCATGAGCTACCCGGAAAAATATGATATCAAATATAAAAGGTGGAGTTTAGATACCCTGCCTTTTTTGCCGCGCGAATTTAAATATGAAGTGATCCCCGGAGTGCAGAAGCAGTTTGAGATTGTCAAAGGACTGCTTAACCGTGAGGATGTGGACACCATTTACGTGTGTACCGACTCCGGACGTGAGGGGGAATACATTTACCGTCTGGTGGCACAGATGGCAGGTGTTCATGGAAAAAAAGAAAAGAGGGTCTGGATCGACTCTCAGACAGAAGAAGAGATCATGAGAGGAATCAGAGAGGCAAAAGATCTGTCAGCATATGACAATCTTTCTGCTTCAGCCTATCTTCGGGCGAAAGAAGACTATCTCATGGGAATTAATTTTTCCCGTGTACTGACACTGCGTTATGGAAACAGTGTGTCAAATTATTTAAATACGAAATATCAGGCCATTTCCGTAGGACGGGTTATGACCTGTGTACTTGGAATGGTAGTGCGAAGAGAGCGCGAGATCCGTGCATTTGTGAAAACTCCGTTTTACCGCGTACTCAGTAGCATTGCCCTTGAGGGAGAAAACTTTGAGGGAGAGTGGAGAGCTGTGGAAGGCAGCAGATATTTCCAGACTCCTTATCTGTATAAAGAGAACGGATTTAAAGAGAAAGCCTATGCTGAAAAACTGATACAGGAGCTGTCTGTGAGTCAGCCGTTGCAATGTACAGTAGAGAAAATCGAGCGGAAAAAAGAGAACAGGAACCCGCCGCTTTTATTTAACCTGGCGGAGCTTCAGAATGTGTGCTCCAAGCTGTTCAAGATCAGCCGGATGAGACATTAAAAATCGTACAGGAACTGTATGAAAAGAAACTGGTCACTTATCCCAGAACAGATGCCCGTGTGTTGTCTACTGCGGCAGCAAAGGAGATTTATAAGAATATCTCCGGGCTGCGTAATTATGAACATACAGCAGAGATCGCACAGCACATTATTGAACAGGGAAATTACAAAAATCTGGCAAAGACCAGATATGTTAATGATAAGCAGATCACAGACCATTATGCAATCGTACCCACAGGCCAGGCTTAAACGCATTGAGAAGTGTTTCTCTTACTGCGCAGCGTGTATATGAGACCATTGTCAGAAGGTTTGTATGTATTTTTTATCCTCCTGCAGTATATCAGAAGATCAGTCTTGTGACAAAAATTCAGAATGAGAGCTTCTTTTCTTCATTTAAAGTACTGCTGGATGAAGGGTACTTAAAAGTTGCCACAAATTCTTTTGCGAAGCGAAAAGCAGCAGATGCCATGAGCAGTGTGAACAGAGCCGGCGCAGCCGGCAATGAGGGAAGTGAAGAGGAAGATCCGGATACAGGAAAAAACGGCGGGAACAAAGCTGATGATTCGGCTGAGGATATGGCGTGTGATACCAGACTTCTTGCCGCATTGCAGAACCTGAAAAAAGGTGATATACTCTCTGTGGACAGCCTGAGTATCAAAGAGGGCGAGACATCGCCGCCAAAGCGTTATAATTCCGGTTCTATGATTCTTGCAATGGAGAATGCAGGTCAGCTGATTGAGGACGAAGAGCTTCGTGCCCAGATTAAAAGCTGCGGAATCGGAACCAGTGCCACCAGAGCGGAAATTCTTAAGAAACTGTGCAATATCAAATATCTGGCACTCAATAAGAAAACCCAGGTGATCACTCCAACCCTTCTTGGAGAGATGATCTTTGATGTGGTAAACTGCTCCATCAGACAGCTTCTGAACCCGGAACTGACTGCAAGCTGGGAAAAAGGACTGAATTATGTGGCAGAGGGCAGTATTACAGAACAGGAATATATGGATAAGCTGGAACATTTTGTGCGCCTTCGCACCAGACAGGTGGAGGACAGCAATATCCAGCCATATCTGAGACAGTTCTTTGATGCTGCAGCAGTGAATTATAAGGATTCATCTGAAAAAAACAGTGCGAAAACAACAGGCAGATCAACGTCCGCAGCGGGACGGTCACGTACCTGCAGAAAGCCGTCTGCTTCAAAGTAGTGTGTATTTGTGACAGATAAAAGAAAACATGTCATCATAGCGAGAGAAAAGAGGAAAATATTATGTTAAAAGATTTTACAATTTCAAACCTTCTGGATCTGAACGAAACAATCGCAAAGGATTTATTTGAAGGAAAAACATATCCATGGGAAGTATTACCGGAGATCGGAGATTTCATTCTGAAACTGGGACAGACCTTAAGTGAAGAAGAATACGACCACCCGTCAGAAGATGTATGGATCGCCAAGAGTGCCAAAGTAGCACCTACAGCCTGCATCAACGGTCCGGTCATCATAGGTAAAGAAGCAGAAGTACGCCACTGTGCATTTATACGCGGAAAAGCAATTATAGGTGAGGGTGCAGTAGTAGGTAATTCTACGGAATTAAAGAATGCGGTACTTTTCAACAAGGTACAGGTTCCGCACTACAATTATGTAGGCGATGCAGTTCTCGGCTACAAATCCCATATGGGCGCAGGTTCCATCTGTTCCAATGTAAAATCTGACAAGAAACTGGTAGTTGTAAAAGATGGTGACGAGAAGATTGAAACAGGCCTGAAGAAATTCGGCGCAATGCTTGGAGATAACGTAGAAGTGGGCTGCGGTTCTGTATTAAATCCCGGAACTGTGATCGGACGCTGCTGCAATATTTATCCACTTTCCTCAGTAAGAGGCTGCGTACCTGCAAATCACATTTATAAGTCAAAAACAGAAGTTGCAGAAAAGAAATGATTTAACCGAATCAAGTAGCGAAGGGGATTGCGAATATCCGTTTGACAAGGTATTTTTAGAAGATAATTCAAAGGATAGAAGAGGCAGGTTGTATGAAGGATATTATTTCAGTCATACAGCCTGCCCTTTTATATTTTTATGTCTGTCTGATATAGAAGATATTTGTTGTACCTGATATTACATATGAAATAAAAGTTTTCTCAGGATTACCAGAATGATAATGTGCACCGGATAAAACCAGTAAAAAACATATTTCAGAAATTTTCCTTTTACAAATCCACGTTCACCATTGTACATATTAATGGAAAGAAAAGCAAAGCAGGCTTTCCATTCATAGTAAAGCCAGCAGCTTCCGATGATCGCCTGGGCGGTTTTATCGTTGCGGAACCAGTACATGATCAGCAGGAATACAAATCCCCGCCATCCGTAATCTGCCTTCAGAAACACAGAGACAGTCAGCAGTGCCAGCACGCAGACAAGCTGCATTTTCTGATTATCCCAGAAGTATTCCAGGGCACAGAATGCCAGGTATCCCAGAAACAGGGTGAAAAATACATTCTGTTTTTCATATCTCCAGGTGTTGGTAAACATGAAGTTCCATGGAATCTCAGAGATACATGCAAATAGAAACAGATTCAGGCCATATTTCTTACGGTTATGTGTATGCAGAAATCCTTCCACTAACAGAAAACAGAAAATTGGAAAAGCGGCCCTGCCGATATCCCGGAAAATCCGATACCAGCTGTAATCCACGCCGCCGAAACTGAAAAGGGTTGCAGTTGTGGCAGAATAATTATACAGGATCATTAAGCCGGTATGGTCAATCAGCATCAGGGTGATAGCAATTAATTTTAAAGCGCTTCCGCTCAGAACCTGAAATTTTGCAGGGAGAAAGGAAGCAGGTAACTTTGTTGTCATAATAGAAATCCCTTCATTAATAGAAATTAGAACTATTTTACCACAAAAAAATCAAAGATGGTTAAAAAATTTTACAATTTATGACTGGACGAATCAGCACTTTTGTGAGAAAATAACACTAGGTTGTTAGGCATACTCCTCTGAAGTCATTCAGCAGACATCGGAGTTTTATCCTGTGCAGTTCATTCAGCAGTTCTGTACAGTGGAGAGTATAACAACATGAAGTTAATCTATACTTGAAAGGAGTTTTACAATGATTTATTCACGCGAAGTAGAAGAAATGTGCCAGTTGCACAGGGCGTTCATCATGGCGCCGCTCCAATCCCAGAAGAAGCTAAATGGGTACAGGCAAAAGAAGTCAAAGATATTTCCGGTCTTACACACGGTGTTGGCTGGTGTGCACCACAGCAGGGTGCCTGCAAGCTTACATTAAATGTTAAAGAGGGTATCATCCAGGAAGCACTGGTTGAGACTATCGGATGTTCAGGTATGACTCACTCTGCAGCTATGGCTTCCGAGATTCTTCCGGGACTTACAGTTATGGAGGCACTGAACACTGACTTAGTTTGTGATGCGATTAATACAGCTATGAGAGAACTCTTCCTTCAGATCGTTTATGGACGTACACAGTCTGCATTCTCAGAAGAAGGACTTCCAGTAGGTGCTGGACTTGAAGACCTTGGTAAAGGACTTCGTTCTCAGGTTGGTACAATGTATGGAACTCTGAAAAAAGGACCTCGTTACCTTGAAATGGCAGAAGGTTATGTAACAGGTATTGCTCTTGATGCAGATGATGAGATCATCGGATATCAGTTCGTAAGCCTTGGAAAAATGACTGATTTCATCAAAAAAGGCGATGACCCGAATACTGCATGGGAAAAAGCAAAAGGTCAGTATGGCCGTGTTGCAGACGCTGTTAAAATTATCGACCCAAGAAAAGAATAATTTAGGAGGTAACAGGAAATGGCTTTATTTGAATCATATGAGAGACGAATTGACAAGATCAATTCTGTTTTAAACAGCTATGGCATTGCTTCTATCGAAGAAGCTGAGAAAATCACAAAAGACGCAGGTCTTAATGTATACGATCAGATCAAAGGCATTCAGCCAATCTGTTTCGAGAACGCTTGCTGGGCATACACAGTAGGTGCTGCAATCGCAATCAAAAAAGGATGTAAGAAAGCAGCAGATGCAGCAGCAGCTATCGGTGAAGGACTTCAGGCATTCTGTATTCCTGGATCCGTTGCTGATACACGTAAAGTAGGTCTTGGACATGGTAACCTTGGCAAGATGCTTCTTGAAGAAGAAACAGAGTGCTTCTGCTTCCTGGCTGGACATGAGTCCTTCGCAGCAGCTGAAGGTGCTATCGGTATCGCTGAGAAAGCTAACAAAGTTCGTCAGAAACCATTACGTGTTATCCTGAACGGTCTTGGAAAAGATGCTGCTCAGATCATCTCCCGTATCAACGGCTTTACATATGTAGAGACAGAATACGATCCATACAAGAACGAAGTTAAAGAAGTATTCAGAAAAGCATACTCCGAAGGACTTCGTGCAAAAGTTAACTGCTACGGCGCTAACGATGTAACAGAAGGTGTTGCAATCATGCACAAAGAAGGTGTTGATGTTTCTATCACAGGTAACTCAACAAACCCAACACGTTTCCAACATCCAGTAGCTGTACATACAAAAAAGAATGTATCGAACAAGGTAAAAAATACTTCTCAGTAGCTTCAGGTGGTGGTACAGGACGTACACTTCACCCAGATAACATGGCAGCTGGTCCAGCTTCTTATGGTATGACAGATACTATGGGACGTATGCACTCTGATGCACAGTTCGCTGGTTCTTCATCAGTTCCTGCTCACGTAGAGATGATGGGATTAATCGGCGCTGGTAACAACCCGATGGTTGGTATGACAGTTGCTGTTGCAGTTTCTATCCAGGAAGCAGCAGAAAGCGGAAAATTCTAAGAAACCGCGGAAATACGGGATTCTTAAATGCAATAAAAAGTGATAAAGCAGGCAGAGTGATAAACTCTGCCTGCTTTGCTTTTCAATATCTTTTCAGTCGATTATAGCTCTATTTTTCAGGAAATGTCTTCTTCCTCTTTAGAATTCCCACATTTTTTCAATATAAGAAAGTGTATAGAAATTTTCATAATAATGATAATAAAAAGGCTCCTTTTAAAGTCATCGTGTAAATACCGTTTTCTTCTGTAAGAAAACCTAAAGCTTTGCTAAGTTCAATTCAATCCCATAGACACTTTTTAGGGATACACCAAAGAAGTTTTCAAAATCTTGGGATTTATTTTGGTACTGTAGCAGTCCAAAATAAATAATACAGCATTCGTTGACGCAAAGAAAATCGAGTTGTTAATGAAGTTGGAAGTTTGTTTTCTTTACATCTTTCGCAATAAGCTTCTACAGAAAACGTGTTGATTTTGAATTGGTCATCTAATAAAGTTGCGGCAGAGCACCCAAAGCCTAAAAAAATTATCTCTGGTCATGGAAGAATAGGATGCCTTTTTCTCATTTGAGAATGTCCAAATGGAAGTGCGGATATACCCTTTGTCTAAACAGTAATGTGTAACAGCATTTAAAAGTAGTTGTTTTTCCTTTTTAGACATCGCTGCTACTGAACTTGACGTAAAAGCAAAATCAATGAACGGATAAATGGCTATATGATTCGCTCCGCTTTGAAATGCTTTGTCGATATCAGATTTTAAATCATCAAACGTTGATTTGGAAAGTGCAAAAATAAAATCCATTGAAACTGTTTCAAATGGAACTTCCGATAGTGTTTCTTTTAGTTTGACAGCATCAACAGTTGTTCGACCTAAAATATTTTGGAATTTATTTTGGAAGGATTGGATTCCAATGCTGATTTTTGTTACTCCGGCATCTCTTAGAGTCTGTAAAACTGTCGGAGTTACATTATCAGGATGTAATTCGACGCCAATTCCTTCTGTGATGATAAAATGTTCTTGGACAGCATCAATGATTTCTTTGATCCGTTCTACTGTAAGAGCCGGTGTGCCGCCACCAAAGTATAAGCTGGTAGCCTTTTTTCTTCCGATATGTTGACTTCCGACAAGATGAATTTCATGGAGCAGAGAATCGATATACCGGTCACATAGTTTTGCTGAATACAGAGTTTTGCAATAAGGGCAGAAATTGCAAATGCTTCTGCAAAATGGAATATGTACGTATAGTCCTAAATTTTGACAGTCAGAATAGGGTAGCTTTTGATCATACTCATTTTGAAAGATAAATGGTTTTGTTGACCGAGTCAGCCACATTCTGGTGAGGGTTGTTATTGTTTTCATATTACTCCTAAATATTATTTTAAATAAGTTTTCAGTCATTTCAAAAATAATTTTTGGTGTTCCTTTAAATAAAAGAGTGTATTCTGCAACAAAGAAATATCCACATTCGTTACAAAGTCCCGGAATATCA
>ENA-OQBJ01000053-OQBJ01000053.1-human-gut-metagenome-genome-assembly--contig:-NODE-53-length-54063-cov-8.358684_pt1 | contig 54063 bp, 60 predicted proteins | sample MGYA00242743_ERZ504545 | MGnify/ENA primary metagenome ERZ504545 (study PRJEB26092, sample SAMD00036252) | human gut metagenome | host: Homo sapiens | study: EMG produced TPA metagenomics assembly of... | reverse complement strand
ACTTAGCTTACCGCAACATCCGTAAGAAATGGACTATGCCACTGGCAAATTGGGGACAAATTTCTCAACAATTGGCAATAAAATTTGGAGATAGATTTAAAATTATGTAACTTTGCAGCCGAAAAGGCTTCCCTGCTGGGGGCATGCCCCCAGCAGGGAGTGGGAATGAAAGTTAAGAACAAGCCTTGACACAGTTTAAATTACACCCCCAAAAACAGAGACTATTTTGTTATTGATATGTGTGAGATATGGTAACAAACACTGTCTCACCAGAATATCCTATCTTATAGGTTACTTCTTCCACAAGCCAGCGATAATCCGTCAATCCTTCGTTGAAAATTTCTTCATGCTCGTCGCCATACACCACCATATGCAGGAGAGACTTGTCTTCTAGCTCCTTTACGTTCCTTAGGTAGGATGGTGTCCTGTCGTCTTCTTTTCGAATCTCTTCCAATAGTAAGTGCAGGTCACTGTCGGAATTGGATAGTTGGCTGTAAAGCTGCTTGAATATCATGTCTTCGTAGTCGGAGAGCATGATGAATTCTCCTTTTCGAGGAATTATGGACATTTCGCATTCTATGAAGAATGCTCTGTGGGGATAGCACTCTGGGATATTGTTATAACAATCTATTCCTGTGCATCCCCAAACATTTTTTGGTAATAATATGACTTTCATCTTGATTTCTGGTATTGCTTAATATTCCGACAATGCTTCTCTGCGGGAAACGCTTCTAGCCACGAAACTGAAGGAATTGCCTGTGCCCTTGTACTTGCAAGGTTCGCCTACTTTCGAGACTGTCACGCAAAACACAGAGAGTGGAAGAGGTGCTTCGGGATGCTCTTTTACAAAACTCTCGATTTGTTCCTTGAACCAAAATGCTTTCTTGCCATTGAAAACCACTACAAGGTTGCCGTTGCATTCTATGGCTGCCCTGCCAATTTCTTGGTCAAATATGTCAACTTTTTCCATTGTGCAACTTATTTTAGTTCTCTTACTTCCATGTTTACACCTCTCTCATAGATGACAAAGGTGTAGGTCTTTCCTTTATACTTGAACTCATCTATGGTACGTGATATGTCACGGCCTTTTACTTTCTCTTTGCCGGAAAGTCTGTTCATTTCGGAATCATGCTTCTCTGAGTAATAGCCAAATATACCTAGCATGACCAAGATTGCGGCGACAATGGCAAATAGCCAAATGTTGTCTTTGAAAAATTTTCTCATCTGTCTTGTTCTTTAATTGTTATTATACTCTTCTATGGCCTTGAATATCTCCAAAGCCACTTGCGGAACCCAGGCATTGCCGTATGCCTTTATGGATTCCTTTCTCCATTTTCCTTCAGAAATGGCAAGGTCGTCCACATCGAAGGGAAGCCCATCATCTCCTCTGCATATAGTGGGTTGAACTGACGGGAACCCTGTGAACCCCCGGTTTCCTCTGCTACTTTCTTCGGTGATGGCAGCTTGCCGTTCATGGCAAGGGCTGTCAGTCCCATTCCCATCTGGCTCTTGGAATTGAGCTTGGTGGTGTACTTGGTCGCCTCCGCAGCTGTAGGCGTAGGGAGGAGATGCAGGGGCAGAAACTCCGTCTTGCCCTTCTTGTTGCAACGTTTCAAGCCCTGTGTCTGTACGGCGGGCAACAATCCATATCCTGTTTCTTCTATGGGGCGCTCCTGTGGCACAAGCTGGAATAACAAGCGGTTGGACTTCATATCCTTCTCGCTCAATGTCTTCACAGATGGCATCGAGGATGTACCTGTATTCTTCTCTACATACAACACTTTCTTCGAAGAGAAAGTCTGAACGTCCCATTTCAGTGACACTGCTGGGTTGTACCATCGTCGTGATGCCAACAACGTTTTCAGCAACGACCCAAGTGGGCTGTATCTCCCGAATCGCTCGTAGCATTTCAGGCCAGAGGTAGCGGTCATCTTCCGCTCCTTTTCTGCTTCCTGCATAGCTGAAGGGCTGACAGGGAAATCCGCCTGTGAGAACATCGACTTTTCCTTTCCACTTTGTGAAGGTTGTCTTGGTGATGTCTGCATAACTTTCTGAATTTGGAAACCAATAGTCAAGTACTTGTCTTGGGAACTGCTGTATCTCGCAATGGAAGAGATTCTTCCATCCCATCCAGGAGGCTGCAAGCTCCGCTCCGCCTATCCCGGAAAATACACTAGCATGGGTCAAGGTGTTCTTGATGGTGGTATCGTTTGTTAATGGGGCTTCTCGCCCCCTTTCACCCCTCGGTGTTTTCAGGTATAGATTATTAAACCTGCTGCTGCACTGGGAGGAAGGGGAACGATGCCTACGAGTTGAAGATTTGGGAAATATCCCCTTTTCTGGGCTTTTTCACACGCACCTTTCCATGAAGCTCCTCATACTTGCGGATAAACATATCGAGGCCAACTCCGATGATTTCCTTGATGGCCACTCCCTCGATGTCGGCGATGGTTCGTACCTTACTCATCACATCTGGATCAACCATGGTGCTGATTACCTCATAGCGTGGTTTCTCCTTTCGCCTGGTAGGTGAAGGAGCCTCGCTAGGGCATTCTTGTGTAGGAACTGCTTCCTGTTCCTCGGTCTTCCCAGTCAACCCTTGTAACAGGGAATCCATTGCGTTTGAATTGATGCTCTTTGACATAACTGCTAATTTTACGTTCTACTTGCTGATGGTTACATTGTTTAATACCATTCTCTCCAAAAACTCCTCGGTCAGGGCGATGTAGTCCTGTGCGCCATTGCTCTTCTTGTCGTAGTCAACGATGTTCGTTGCCTCCAATGGTGCCTGGGCGATGGTGACATTCTTGCGAATCTTTGTCGTGAACACTAAATCGTCCAACTGCTTTCTCAAACCTTCCTCGATGTTCTTGCTGAGCTTCGTTCCTTCCCATCGAGTGATGGCAATACCGAAGATGTTTACCTTTGGATTGAGGAACTTCTTGATTTGGTTGATGAAGTCGAAGATCATCTTCAATCCGTTAAATGGCAAGACTTCTGCTACCAAAGGGATAATCACATAGTCGGATGCCGTGAGGGCATTCAGGGTGAGCAACCCAAGGGAAGGTGGGCAATCGATGAGGATGTAGTCGTACTCGCTCTTGTAGTTCTCCAACAACTCTGAGAGGATTCTCTCTCTCGCCATCTTTCCTGCCAACTCCAAGTCTGCCTGGGCTAGGTTCAAATCGGCTGGTATCATGTCCAAACGGATGTCCTCACGTACCTTATATATATAAAGGGAGGTGGAGGACTGGGATTTCAAGCCATCATAGATGGTGGTTGTGACCTCTTTCTTCAAGAGTGAACTCGTGAGGTTTGCCTGGGCATCCAAATCTACCAAGAGAACCTTGTAACCCTTGGAGGCGAGGATTGAACCCATACTTGCTGTTGTCGTTGTCTTACCAACGCCACCTTTGTGGTTGGCGAAGGAAATAATCTTTGCGTAATGTTTCATAAATGTTTATATAATTATATATTTGCTTAAATGTTGTTTTGGATACGACTGCAAAGATATAAATATTTCTTTATATAATGAAATAAATATTGAATTATTTGCTTATATAAATGTTTTTTTGTACCTTTGCATCAGAAAAAGTTCTTAAAACATAAGTAATATGAAGAAAATTTTTGCATCAATGATGATGTTGGCTGCAACTTCCACAGGATTTGCCCAACAGGTAACGGCTCCAGAGCCTGAGTTTATTAACAGCTATTGCGTGCTCACAAGTGATTCTACTTTTGATGCGCTCCCAAAAGAGGACGGAATGATTTCCAAGCATCAGAATAAATTCGGCAAATTTGCAAGATAGCAGGAGCTGTCGGAGACTTGGGGTTTGCAGGAGGTATGATAGGTGCCAGTACATCTGGAAGTGCTTCTGGTATAATTAATGGTGTTCGTGTGATGGGAACAGCAGCTGGAGTAGGACAAGCTGCCGATGCTGTGAACACCCTCGCTGGAGCAGAAGGAATGGACATTGCTTTCGCAGGTGGCAAGTCTGCCTACACCGTAAAGAATGCAAGCAATGGCATCCGTTTACTCATCAAGGGAGAGAAGAACGAGTACGATCCAATGGAGATTTACCGCATTGTACGTTTCAAAGCATCAAAGAAGGACAGAAGAATTCAATGGATGGAGTTCAAGCCTGCCTTGATAGGCAGCGCAGAAACCAAGAAGAGAGGATATGTAGCTTTCACAGGTCATAAATATGGAAACCAAAGCTATCTCTTGGAAATTCCAGCATCTGAGGCAGAGCCAGGAGAGTATGGCATCTTCTACATGTCAATCATCACGGCTACAGCCATCCCTGTAGGAACATTTAGTATTAACAAATAAAACGTTACGATTATGGAGGCTTTATTAACTTTGGCATTTGCCGGTTGGCTCGGCAAGAAAACCGTGGAAGCGGTAGTTGGTGGTGGAAATAAAAAGAAAAGAAGACGCTCTAAGACCAACTGGGATAGACTAAGCTATTCCCAGAAGGCTTGGCTTCATGACCATTCACTATAGTTTAATGGCAAATCCTGTAGTTTAAATTGCAAAATCATTATATATAAGGTTCAATGCTCCTGGTTCGAAAGAATCAGGAGTTTTTTGTTTGTAAGCCATTAAAACTCATAAAAGTTTGGAGATTAGAATTATTTGTCGTACTTTTGCAGCGGAATAAATTTAATAAAGTCCCTTTGTGGCATAAATTATGTGTAAGGTATGAGGGTGACTTGGTAGGACGTGTTGCCTACTCACTGTCTAAAAGGGAAAAGATTGCTTTTATAGAACAATAGAGTAGGATGTAGGGGAGTAATCCCCTACATCTACTCTATTTGAAATATTTCGGTGCTATTTTACTTTGCTTGCCCTTTGCTCATAAGTTCGACATAGGCAAGGGCATCTCTGATAATGCAACTGCTTTCAGTCTCTTTGTCTTCCTTGCAAATGGCCCTGTATTGTTGCTTGAAGACATCTGGACATTCCTCATAGGCATCGATAAGGACATATCTTATCCATTTGTCATAGTCCTTGGGATGAGGAAGCTTAAGTCTTCTCAGAAACATACCTGTGGCACGCTTCAAGGTGTTGACATCGAGCTTGACAGCCTTGCCTGTTTCCATGTCTATCCAGGCAAACAACAGGTGGGCTACCTGCACTGAGCGGTCTATGCTGATTTGAAAACATGATACCTTGAATCTTTTTTCAAATGCCAGACTTACTTCCTTTATTTGCTCCAGCGTGGTGGATGCTGGAACCTCAAAGGAAATTTCCCTGATGACCTTTGTGTTGCGATATGGCAGAAAAGAGGTCTTCTTTTCTATCACTCTAAGAAGTTTCTCGTATCTTGATACGTAAGTCTCTTCTATCCAATATTCTGGTTGCATGGGCAAATCTGCCCTAGCAACGTCAATGTTAAGGATTCCGTTATTTCTCATAAGGTTTGCGTTTTATATCATTTACTTTTTCCATAAGTCCCCATCTCTGTAAGTGAACTTAATCTCATAGATGAAGGCGATGATGATGCCAATGACGGCAACACCGAATGCTATTCCCACTATTTTCATAGGCTCTCTTTGTTTTTTATGAACTTGTAATAGGCGTATGAGCGAAGGCTCTGAAAGTGTATGTAACTTCCCGACCAGTCCACTGCGGCCGGATTTCTGTCCATGATGGTTCTCGTTAGCACCTTTCCTGCTGAACTGTTGGGCAAGAACAGGTTCACTTCCTCGTACTCCTCGCTTTCTACGAGAAAGTGAGAGAGGTTGAAATGGTGGTTGAGGATGATGCAATCGCATTCCTTGGGGAGTGCAATCTTGCCGTCCTTCGACAAAGAGAGATAGGCCAGATAGTCCATGAAATTACTAAAAAGGCAGCAACTAGCGACTGAGCCTTTTTTAGAAGGTTGCAATGTGATGCCCTTGCGATGAATTGTCGTTGGTCTTTTCATCTCCGTCAGGCTGATGAACTCCACGCCTCCGTGTACGTATCTCATTCCTATTCCGTGCCACACTCTGTTCAGGCTGCTACAGTCGATGGAATATACTTCTTCTGGTATCGAGGAAGGATTTATGCCAAATTCTTGCAGTTTTTCTTGATCTTTCACTGTCAAGGACTCAAAGCAGATTTCTTCTGCTGCGTGTTCCAAATGCAGTGCTTTTCCGTTCTTTTGCTTGTTCATGATTGTTAAATATTTGTTCGTTTCACTCATTTACTTTTATCATCATGATGTTCCTACATCTTGTTTATTAACTTTTGTAGGTCTTGTGTCGTTCTTCCTAAGGCGAAATAGTCGCTAATGTCCTTTTCTTGTTTGGTTCCGCTGAGAGGTAACTCCAATCTGAAAACGTTGTAATTGCCATTGTACTCTTCCACTCTGCTCTTGGATTCCTTGATGCCTGTAGTATCAGAATCGTAAAGAAATATAATTTTTCTGAATCTCAGGGAAAGCAGCTTTATTTTGTCTGCAGGTATCTTTGCCGTCTCGCTGTTGAATGCTATGGCATTGTAGCCATGGGAAGCAAGGGACAGGACATCCTTTTCTCCACCAGTGATGAACACCATGTCGCCGTTTTCTTGCAACTGTTCCCATCCAAACACATATGGCGTTGGCAGGTCGCCGCCATACAGAAATCTGTTTTCTGCCTTAGGACGATATACTTTGATGCCCTTCATGTCGTTGAAGAAATAGCCGTAGGCTGGGATGGCCTTGGAACCAAATATGTTGAAACTCTTGCCGTCGGCTTTATTGAAAGTCACGCTTCTTAGGCTGTGAACATGATAGCGACGTAGGGTGTTGACATCGATTCCATACTTGTTCCAATACTCTAATTCCCAAGACATAAATTCTTGTATGACAGGCATGAAAGTCTTGATACTTGATGTCTTGTTCTTGCTGATTTCTTGCTTGATGGCAGCTCTGTTGAACTGGGGCTTTGAGGAGTACTTTCCTTGTTCTCCTCAAAGACTCCCAGGCACAGGTCCTGGTCGATTCTCTCCAATACGGCCTTGAAATCATTGCGGATGCTCATGTTCAGCACCCTTGCAGCGATTGCAAAGGCGTTGCCGCTACATCTGCTGTCGCCAAAGTCCTGGAGATAGTAGTAGGCTTGCTCTCCTGGAGGCTCGTTGAGATACAGATGGCAGGACGGACGGTTGTCGCCACTTCTGAAGGGGCTCTTGAACTTTTTCTTCAAGCACTCCTTACCCAGATAATAGCTGAAAATATCCAGTCCTCCATCTGTTTTCTTCAAAATTGTTTTGTATTCTTCCATGTAAAACCTAATTTTTGCCGCTTTATTTGCGATTTGAGACGTTTTGTTTGTTCCTGTGAGGAATTTATTGCTTGCCTCAGAAAAAGTCGTCCTGAGCGTTGTTTTCACGCTTTTTAGTGAATCTTGCGGAAGTTGATGTCTGGCATGTGTACCACTTCCATCAGCTCGTTGAGCCTTTCCGCAAGCCTGTCACCATATTTCGGGCGTATGTCTGCCATCGGCAAGTTGGTGGTGATGATGGTCGGGAGCATCTTGTCGTAGCGATACGACAACAGCTGCTCGATGGGCTTGTATCTGTTCCCGTACTCGCAGAAGTCCGTTTCTTCCGTTCCTAGCTCGTCGATGGCGAGGATGTAGGTGTTGGCGCATCGCTCAAATTTGGGCTTGTTACTTACGAACATCTGGTAGAGTTCTCTAGCCGTGACTAGCCAGATTCCTGCCTTGGAGCTGAACACGCTGCCTTCTCCATTGCTGGGATCGGGAATCTTGCAGCAGTTGATGAAGCTTCGCATCCCCTTCACGCAGGTGGTCTTTCCGTTGCCTGTGATGCCGTTGAGGACAAGCCAGCAGTGCTCCTTTCCGGTTGTTAACCACGAGGCGACTTTTTTCATGCTTTCCATCTGGGATGGTTCGGCAACGAAAGACTTCTCTCTCTTTTTCACCTCTTGGGCGAAATGATAGCGCAGATGCTCAAAGCACAGCTCTGGGGTGAACCCCATGTTAGAAATCTCCTTCATAGATGCCTCCTTCCGAACTTTTTGGTACAAACTTCTCGCCGCTCCAACGCTCTGAGGTTGGTGATGGGGAACGGTTGGAAGCCTGAGGTTGGTTGATAGTTCTCAAATTCTTTTCAAGCCAGTCGCAGAAATGACACTTGAAGTCTTTCATATCCTCATGCTTATCCTTGCCACGGCAGACTAGTTCAATCTCGAACTCGTCAACTTTGTTCTTCACTGCCTCTGATGTGAGGAGCTTGAATTTCTTCTGAATGGCAGTCAACCATGTGGTTTCTGACTTCACGAGGTCGGCAAAATTTTCTTTGTTTGATTTCTTTTGCTCGTTTTCTTTCTCCACCTCGGTCACTTCTAAAACTTCGACGAAATCCCCCTCACGCACGTGCGCGATGTCGTCGTCGATATTCTTTCTTTCTTTTATTCTTTTATTCTTATATTCTTTTTGTGTTGCCCAAGTACTGCCAAACTCCTGCCCACCTTGTGCACCATTGTGCCTATGTCTTGCCCACCTTGTGCACCATTGTGCCGTCTTGGAATCTTGGTTGAGCTGTAACTTGCTGTTTTATAATTATTTGTATCTCCGTTATTTTGTGTCGTTATTGCAACTTCTTTTGTGTTACTTTTACTTTCTATCAAGTTGTGCCATCTTGTGCCACCATTGTGCCGTCTGAAAAATTCTTTTTCTGATAACTATCATAATTACAGATGGTTATGATGCTTTGTTTATGTGACACCCCTGCAAATATTCTATTTCGCCAGTTCTCTGTAATCTTGTTAAGCAGGTTCTGATGCTTCGCTCGGAAATACCTGTTGCTTTCGTCAACAATCTCAATGTGGTATTGAGTTGCCATGCTTCACTTGTACCATTATTACCTACGACTAGTTTTGCTTTCAACATGAAATATACGTACAGGTGTACCATGTTTGGTTCATGGTACCAACCCCAATCGCAGATTTTGCGATATAGCTTTATCCAATCTGGTGCATTTTCATCTATGCCAACAGGTTGAAACTTGTTGAAATCTACAAGAATGATAATCCTGCCATGCTTTAGTTTCTTGTATTCGATTTCTTTGGTTCGTTGGAGTCTTGCAAGGCTTGTCCTTAACGACTTCAATGAAATTCCAGTTTCTTTGGATAGCGTGTTGAGAGAAACAAGACATTCGCCACGTTTGATGGTGATGTCATTGTATTTGACATCATAAACGTTGGCGTTGAGAAGAAGGTACAGATATAGCTGCACCATGTTTGCGTCATGGTACCAACTCCAATTTACAAAGTTGCGTGGCAACTTAATCCAACTATTGTCTGCTATGTTCATGATTCTTTGGCTTTTGATTCCTCTATTTTGAAAGACACGCAAGGCTTGCCGCCTTTATAGCTGATGATGATTTCATCGTCTTTCTCTGTTATGTCTCGTATGTAGGAAAGGAGAAATTTTCCTCTTTTCCAACTTAGCTCTTGCTTTTTTATGTCCTCGCCTAGGTTGTGGAGTGCAAGCTTGCACTCTTCTATGCCTTGGCAAGGGGCAAAGTACGAAGCTTCAACTTCACGAGGAGGTCTATAAGCCAAGGTTGCTTCTCTGCTACTTGATAATATCTTTTGATTCTGTACATTGCTCTTTGCTTTAAAAGTATCTTGCTCTCTTCGGTGTAACTCCTGAAGGTCGCTGACTTTGTATTCTGTCTTTCCCTTTCTCTTGGAAAAAGGTTTGAGCTTGCCTTCCTTAATCCAACGGCGCACATTCCCTGAACCGAACACTCTCATACTTTCTCGCTCACTATAATACTTTTTTGGAGGATTCTTTATCAAGAGCGCAATCTTTGGTGCCAGGAAAGTAGCTAAGTCTTCAAGAAATGTCTTGTAACTGACATTCTTGTCCTCAAACACGATTCGCTGTTCCATAAATTTCTGTTTTATTGTTCAACTCACTTGGATATACCACAGGATTTGAACGCCCATGATATATTCCTGCTTCCTTCAGTATCTTCAAGACACCACAGCGAGAAAAGTTGTATTTCTTGGCAAGGTGTTCCATCACAGGGGTTGGTTTCAGCACCTTGTTCAGGATGAGTTGCCCATACACGTTGAGGTAGTCGCTGATGACCTGCTCTCTCTTTTTTATTCTTTCGCCTATTGAGGTTCCAGAATAAACTTCGGTTAAAATTTCAAAGTTATTCTTGCTCATATTGTATTTTTTATGTATATTTGCAAACGTATTTCGTTTTACGAACGTTACTATTTCGTTATTTCGAGTGTAAAGATAAACAAAGTTTTAATAAAAACTTAAAGAAAGGTTTAAATTTAAGATAGTTTTATTTAATTTTACATATAATGACAGGTAATAGATTAAGAGAACTTTTAACTCTCGGGAATGTGAGCATTAAAGGTTTGGCTGAGAAATTGAATATGACTCAGCCTAATTTAAGTGCTCAGTTTAAGGTGCAAGATGTGAAGTCTGGCATCTTGGAGAGAATATGTGAAGTTCTTGGTGTGACTATGGATTTCTTCTATGGTGGAACAAAGTACATGAAGAATGGCGGCGAAGGCTACGTTGCTAAAGAAGAAACTGTAGGCGTGGCGCAGGAAGAGGATGCAGCAATCCTATATAAGAAACGACAACAGAGCCTTGCTGATGCAAAAGACCAGGAGATAATATTTCTAAAGGGACAGGTGCAAGCATTGAAGGAAACTATCCAAATGCTTGGTGGCAAGAACTCAAATGTGGATGTGCCTATGCCGTTGCAGAAAAAGAATGCGTAATCATCCATCACGATTTCATGAAAAATAGATAATGAATTAACTATATATATAAATATGTATATAAATATAATAAGGTGTAAAGGCTTTACATAAACAGAGGGAAATATTATCCTATGTTTAGAGTAACCTACGGAAAGGGCTTCCCTTACTGATAATATTGCTGCGGCACAGGCTGCTGTAGAGGAGTAAATCTCTTCTGAAAGAAGATTGTACGATTAATGATTAGATAATTAGAGGAAAGTGTTTCGTAATGAAGCGCTTTCCTCTTTTTCGTCTTTTTTAGGTTAAATTTCGAAAGAAAATGAGCAAATCATTTGCAAGTTACATTTATTTTCCGTAATTTTGTCGGAAAATAGAGAAATATGACTGCAAGAGAAGATAGAGAAAAGGAAAAATTTACCAAGGAAACTGTAGTAAAGTATTTCTTTGATATGAGTAAATCCACCTATACTATTATGGTTTTAGGTGGGTTGGCTGCATTATTTGGTATAGTTGAGACTAATGAAAGCGGTACCATAAGTGCCATTTTGTTGGGCGTAGTGTTGTCTGCAGTCTTATCAATTATTGGTTATGTAATTTCTAAACGTTAAGAGTATGAATACATTGGCTTTAACTTTTGCAATATGCTTGGTTCCTGCAACAGCATTTTTGATATGGCTCTTTACTCCTTGGGGAAAGAAATGGTCGAAGGAATTGTAGTGATGAAGAAGATAAAATATATATTATGTGCTTGCCTGATGATGGCAAGCTTGGGCATGGAAGCCAAGTCGATGAAGGACTTGCTGGTTTCGATGCCCGATTCTGTTGTGCCTTATCTCAACCACAACATGCGGCTGGAATTTGCTGAGCTGCAGGAGATGGGAGTGAAGGCAGAAGTGAAGAATCTTTTAGGCGAAACGAGTGTGATGGATACGCTGACTGCTGATTTCGTTCAGTTGAGAACGAGTAAGAGCGCTACTTTGCAGATGAAGAAACTGCCATCGGCTAACGGCGATTCGCTGCTTTGCGTGGTGAAGACTTTTGCCGGAGTAGAGAAGGAGAGTGAACTCTATCTCTTTAATCAGGATTGGCAAGAGCAGGATGCCAGCAGGATTTTCGATGGGAAATCTTTGCAGCAACTGGCTTCCGGACTTGTTGCCAAACCCGATACGATGAGCGAGGCTAAGTTTGAGGAACTCAAGGGGAAAATTGAACTCAAAATCGTGAGTGCCCTGCTCTTGCAACATGAAAACAGTCTCGTAGTGCGCTTGGCTTTACCTTTCGTGTCTGCTGACGATAAGAAGGCTGTAAATGCAATAAAAGTGCAAAGAAAGTTTAATTGGAACGGTAAAACTTTTAAGGAGAGTTAAATTTTCAAAGTTTTTTGCTATAAATTATTGTAGGTTACAAGATTATTTGTACCTTTGCATCGTGTTTTTCATGGTATTAGATTATTAAGGTTAATAAAAGATTGGTTGTCGTGAGACAATCAATTTTTTTTTTGTCCCTATCTGAAGGCATTAGCCTCTTGTCTTACCCATCGGCTGGAGGCCGTTGGTTCAGACCGCAGGGCGATGTTTAGAAGATAACCATTCCGATGATACCGCAGATGAAAAGCAGCAGGATAGGGTTGGTCTTTCTGAATTTTGTGAAGTAGAAAGCAGCCAGAAACAGCACAATGCTTGCTCCGAAGACAAACGGATTGTCGGTTGGTGATCCGAAGTTCTCTTTATTCATCAGGAGAACGGCGGCAGCAGCTATCAGTCCGATGATGGCAGGGCGGAGTCCCGCAAAGATATCCTTTACGATTTTAGAATCCTTGTGCGTAATCAGATAGCGGCTGATGAGAATCATGATGATGAAAGGCAGCCACATGATGGAGAGCGAAGCCAATACCGAACTCAGACAGGCTGCCCAAGTAGGATAGCCGTCGTGAAGGCAGGCGGTATAACCTACGTAGGTGGCACAGTTGATTCCGATAGGTCCCGGTGTAGACTGGCTGATAGCCACAATATCCGTAAACTCAGCATTGGTAAGCCAATGGTTCTTCACTACCGTCTCGTTATGGATGAGCGAAAGCATCGCATATCCGCCACCAAAATTAAATGTACCAATCTTGGTAAATATCAGAAATAACTTTAGAAATAGCATAATCTCTATATTTTTTACCTTTTTACTTTTTTACCTTTCCATAAAGCCAGCCCAGCACACCGGCTGCGATGATGATGTAGATAGGGGAGATACCGAAAGCTGCAATCAGCAGACAGCAGACAACGGGAATCCAGATGTTGTAGCGGTTGATGTTTGCCGTCTTTGCCATCTTGAAGCAAGGCGCAGCAATGAGCGCTACCACGGCAGGGCGCACACCCATGAAGAACTTACCCACCCAATAATTGTCCTTGAAATGCTGGAAGAACATGGCGATGATGAGAATGGCGATGATAGAAGGAAGGGCTATGCCAATGGCACCCACAATGCCTCCCCAGACTCCCTTCAGCTTATAGCCGATATGACTCGCCATGTCGATGGCGAAGATGCCCGGAGTGGTCTGAGCCACTACCATGATATCCATGAACTCCTGTTTGTCCATCCACTTGTTCTTGTCTACAAATTCCTGTTCCATGATTGGTATCATGCGTAGCCTCCGCCTAGCGTGAAAGCCCCGATTTTATTGCACGTGAGGAAAAATTTTACTAACATATCTGTTGTTTCTATATTACTTTTCTCTTATATCTGTTGAAATCGGCTGCAAAAATACACATAATTTGTTAAATATGCTAGCTTTCATGCGGATAATCTTCAAAATCGTGTGCTTTTTTCCCGAATTTTTGTATCTTTGCAGCTAATATTTTATAATAAAAAGACATTAAACTATGAATCTGAAAGTACGCCTAGCAGTGATGAACTTCCTGGAGTTTGCAGTTTGGGGAGCTTATCTTACGTCTATGGGCAACTATCTCGGCAAGGCTGGGATGGGTGCCGAGATTTCCTGGTTCTATACCATACAGGGAATCGTATCTATTTTTATGCCTACATTGATGGGCATTGTGGCAGATAAGTATATCCAGCCGCAACGTCTTTTGGGCTATTGTCACCTTTTGGCAGGTGCAGCCATGATTGGTCTGTTCGGTATGGGACAGGCTAGTCAGACTCCTAATGAGGCAATGTTTATTGCCGTTTACACCTTCAGCGTGGCTTTCTATATGCCTACATTGGCATTGTCAAATACTTCGGCATTCAGTATATTGAAGAGTAACGGGCTCGACACCGTGAAGGCTTTTCCGCCAATCCGTGTGTTCGGAACCGTGGGCTTCATCCTCACGATGTGGATTGTAAATTGTGCTACCTGGGACAACGGTTCATTCTCGTTCCTGTTGAGCGAGAACGCCCATAAGTTCCAGTATACCCATTATCAGTTCCTGGTATCGGGTGTACTCAGCATTCTTCTCTTCCTCTATTGCTTCTCATTGCCAGCCTGTCCTATCGTGAAGAAAGAGACAAAGAGCTGGGTAGAGACATGGGGTTTCGATTCCTTCAAACTCTTCAAGAGCCGTGAGATGGCGATGTTCTTCATCTTCTCTTGCATGCTCGGTATGAGTCTGCAGGTAACCAATGGTTATGCCACTCCGTTCATTACCAGTTTCAAGGGTGATCCTGCGATGCTCGATACTTTTGCAGCTAACAATGCTACGCTCCTGGTATCCATCTCTCAGGTGGCCGAGGCGCTCTGCATCCTTCTCATTCCGTTCTTCCTGAAGCGTTATGGCATCAAGGTTGTGATGCTCATCGCCATGTTGGCATGGGTTTTGCGATTCGGCTTCTTCGGATTGGGCAATCCTGCATTTCCGGGTGTTATCTTCTTTATCCTCTCATGCATCGTTTACGGTGTAGCCTTCGACTTCTTCAATGTGTCGGGCGGTCTGTTTGTAGACCAGAAATGTGATGTGAAGGTAAGAGCATCGGCTCAGGGACTGTTCATGCTGATGACCAACGGTCTGGGAGCATCTATCGGAACCATTCTCGCAGGTATGGTCATCAACCATTACTGCCACTGGACAGATGACGGCTACCTGATGGGTGACTGGAAAACCTGCTGGTTCATCTTTGCCGGTTATGCGCTCGTGGTAGCAGTAGCCTTTGCTGTCCTTTTCCGTCCGAAGAAAGAACAGAAATAAGAAAGAAAAAGGTCATACTCAACGCGAGAGTAAAAGCAGAATGTTACGTAAGAATATAAATAAATTTAAATAAAGAAAGGGTACATAATGATGTTGTACAAACTTAAACTCGCTGCCTGTTTTGGCATTCCGGAAGCTTTCGGGACATGTATTATTAGTTTGGTAGACGAAGCCGAAAAAAGAGCTTTGTCTATTATGACTACTGAATATGTAGCAGAGCAGCTGAAGGCATGTAATTCGAAAACTTCTGATTTTAAAAATGATGTGATCTCTGTACTTTGGACACTATTTGACAGGCTCAATGTTGACGATTTCTATCTCGAATTCGATGCTACGCCAGAGAGGGGAGTATATGCTACTCTTGTGAATAAAATCACAAATGAACGTATGAGCATCAAGACTGACCAGGCTGTGTTGCTGTCTGTGGCTGCGGATATAGAAATGTATACAACAGAGCTGGTTATAAAGGAAATTTCTACTCCTTTTAATAAAAATGATATGAGTTCGACTTCTTGTGCGGTACCTATTTCGGCTTTGCCAGACCAGATGCTTGAGAAGGCATTGGATTGTGCCATTAATGAAGAAGATTACGAAACAGCCTCAGCCATTCGCGATGAGATAGAGCGCCGCAAAGGCAAAAAAAAGTGAATAATTAAAGGATATTCTTGCGGAATAACAGAAAATTAAGAAGAAAAAGTAACAATAAGAGGAAATGAAAGAAGTTAGATTTTTCTATGTGCCAGATGCGGCTACACAGACAGAACTGCCTCAGGAAGAGGCTACTCATGCACTCAGGGTTTTGCGTATCCAGGCGGGGGACGAATTGTTCCTGATGGATGGCAAGGGGGTGTTCTACCGTGCAGAAGTTTCGCTGGCTACCAACAAACGGTGCATCTATGAGGTGAAAGAGGTTATGCCGCAGCAGCCTGCCTGGCGAGGACACATTCACCTGGCCATCGCCCCGACAAAGATGATGGACCGCATTGAATGGATGGCAGAGAAGGCTACGGAAATCGGCTTCGATGAAATCTCTTTCCTCAACTGCAAGTTCTCTGAACGCAAGGTCATCCGCATAGACCGCATCGACAAGATTGTGGTTTCTGCCGTCAAGCAGAGCCACAAGGCTTGGAAACCTGTAGTCAACGAACTGCAGAACTTTAAAGATTTTATTACGGCTCCCCGCAATGGCAGAAAGTTTATCTGCCATTGTTATGAGGAGATAGAAAAGAAAGACTTTTTTGCCGAGATTTCCAAGTCATGCCCAACTGATGATTCTGCCGGAGCAGCCCAGGAGGGTACTGATGACATCACCGTGCTGGTAGGACCTGAGGGCGATTTCTCTATCGATGAGGTGAGACTGGCCCTGGAAAACGGATATGAGAGTGTTTCGCTTGGCACCAGTCGCCTCCGTACGGAAACAGCAGGATTGGTGGCTGTCAACATGTGCCATCTGGCAAGAGCTTTATAATATTTACTAGTGTGATGAAAAGATTGTATAAGAGTTTGATGTTCATGTGCTTGGCTGTCGTATTGGGATTGCTGAGCTCATGCTCGGGCACTGACTATCTCAATGCCATTCCAAAGAAAAGTACTGCGCTCATCTCTGTTGACATGCAGCAGATGGCATCCGGCAAAAGCGATGAAGACAAGGCGGGAATGCTAAAGTCTCTGCTGCACGTTGAGGATGCATCGAAGTGTGGCATCGACATCTCAGAGAAGATATTCCTCTTTGAGAGTGCTGATGGCAACCTCGGACTTTGTGCCAAGGTGAGCGATGAGGGCGATGTTGAAGACTGGCTTGCTTCGCTTGCCAAACAGCATATCGCTACAGAGGTGAAGGAGCGCAAAGGCTTTCATTTCTCTGTATTGAAAAATTCGTGGCTGGTCGGCTTTTCTGATCAGGCACTCCTCGTTATGGGACCGGTTGTAGCCGATGCGCAGGCCCAGCTCCAGCAGCAGATGGTGAAATATCTGAAGGCTGATGAGGACGAAGGTATTACCGCATCGCCTATGTTCGAGCGACTGGAAACCATCACTTCGCCTATGGCTATGGTGGCTCAGGCTCAGGCGCTGCCGGAGAAGTTCGTAGCTCCATTTACCCTTGGCACGCCTAAGGATACCGACCCTTCGCAGGTAGTGATTGCTGCTGAGATGGACGTGAAAGACGGTATCCTGCAGGTGAAGGGAGAAACCTTCTCCTTTAATAAAGAAATATATGAGGCCCTGAAGAAGGCGGCTCAAACCTATCGTCCGATTAAAGGCAGCTACGTCAAGTCGATGCCTGCTGATGCCCTGGCGGGTATCTTCATGAACGTAAAGGGCGAGCAGTTCCTGCCGATGATGCAGAGCAACCGCAGCCTTCAGACCCTCCTGATGGGTATCAACCAGGCTATCGATATGGATAATATCATCCGTAGTGTGGATGGGGATATGGCTATCGTGTTGCCTTCGCTTACGGATAACAATATGCAGATGACGATGGCTGCTAAACTGTCGCATGCCAAGTGGTTGGGCGATGTTGATTATTGGAAAACTTCATGTCCGGCTGGTGCGAAGATAGCCAATTGGGGCAAGAATGCTTACTTCTATACCGACGGCAAGACCTCGTTCTATTTCGGTGTGACGGATGACAAGCAGTTCTTTAGCGGAAGCGACCAGCTGATGGCGCAATATGCCGTGAAACCAAGTAATCATCCGATAGATGCAAAGATTCAGAAACTCATCGTCGGTCAGAAACTGGCAATGGTCATCAATCTCGCCAAGAGTTCTGATAGTGACGGCTCGGGCAAGGATGATGCCATCTCTACCGTAACCGGTCTGCTCACCCCTGTCTTCGGAAATCTTACTTCGGTGGTCTATACTTTAAAGGTAAAAGATTAAACATTAAACATAAAAAAAGTGGAAAAGATTCAGCTTCATTCCGTTCTCCCACAGGTTTTTGCCCAGCGCAACGACCTGGATTCGGAGATATGGAAGCAGGATGTTACCTTCGAGAAAGGTCATCTTTATCTTATCGAGGCAGAGAGTGGCAGCGGAAAGAGTACTTTCTGCAGCTATGTGCTCGGCTATCGTCACGACTACAGCGGAAGCGTGATGTTCGACAATGATGTTACCGCCAACTACAAGGTGAAAGACTGGTAGAGATGCGCAAAAAGCACATCAGCCATCTCTTTCAGGAACTCCGTCTCTTCCCTGAGCTTACTGCCCTGGAGAATGTAGAAATTAAGAACAAAATAATCGGATTCAAGACGCGTGAGCAGATTCTTAAATGGTTTGAGATGCTCGGTATTGCTGATAAGGTAGATGCCAAAATCGGCAGAATGTCGTTCGGACAGCAGCAGCGTGTGGCAATGATGCGTGCGCTCTGTCAGCCTTTCGACTTCATTCTGGCTGATGAGCCTATTAGTCACCTCGACGACAACAATTCGCGCATCATGGCAGATATCATGATGACCGAAGCGAAGGAGCAGGGGGCTGGCGTCATTGTAACCAGTATCGGTAAGCACATGGGCTTGCCCTACGAGCACGTGTTTAAACTTTAGTAAAGTTAATAGTTGACAGTTTATAGTTTATAGTTAATAGCAAGTTTGCTATAAACTGAAAATTATAAATTATAAATTTAAAATTTAAAATGAATCTCGTTTGGAAATTATTGCGTCAGCATATCAGCATACCTCAGTTTGCGGGCTTTGCCTTCGCCAATCTCTTCGGTATGCTCATCGTTCTTTTCGGCTTCCAGTTTTATCAGGACGTGCTGCCTGTCTTCACTCAGGAAGACAGTTTCATGAAAGCCGACTACCTCATCATGAGCAAGAAGATAGGTATGGGAAATACCATCAGCGGCCGTTCCAATATCTTCTCGGGTTCTGAAATCGATGAAATCGGAGACCAGAAGTTTGTGAAGAAAATAGGAAAATTCACCTCTACTGAATATAAGGTAGATGCCAAATGGGTGTAAACGGCGTGAACGTTCTAAATAGCGAACTCTTCTTCGAGAGTGTGCCTGACGGTTTTGTTGATGTGCCGCTCAAGAACTGGAAATATACGCCGGGAACTCAGGAGGTGCCAATCATCCTCCCGCGTACCTATATTAATATGTATAACTTCGGTTTCGCCCAGAGTCATTCGCTCCCTAAAATCAGCGATGGACTGATGGGCATGATTGATTTCAATATCCAGATTCAGGCTGGTGGCAAGAAAGAGCAGTTCAAGGGAAAGGTAATCGGTTTCTCTTCGCGACTCAACACCATCCTTGTTCCACAGGCATTCATGGATTGGAGTAACCAGGAATTTGCGCCAAACCAGAAGAGCGATCCTAACCGCCTCATCGTAGAGGTAGGAAACCCGGGAGACGAGAACATCACTAAATACCTGGATGATAATGGTTATGAGGTAGAGACAGACAAACTGGATGCAGAGAAGACTACCTATTTCCTCCGCATGATGGTATCGATGGTGATGATTATCGGTTTGGTTATCTCTGTCTTGAGTTTCTACATTCTGATGCTCAGCATCTATCTGCTGGTACAGAAGAATTCTTCTAAGTTGGAGAATCTTCTTCTGATAGGTTACAGTCCGAACAATGTAGCTAAGCCATATCAGGTGCTCACCATCGCGCTGAACATCGTGGTACTCATCATCGCGTGGATCATCCTCTTCTTCCTTCGCGATTACTACATGAGCTTCATTGAAACCCTCTTCCCTGATATCGACGAGGGCACCATGCTCCCAGCCATCGCCCTGGGTCTGTTCCTGTTCCTGATAGTTTCTATCCTGAACATCGTAGCCATCCGACGCAAGGTAATGAGCATCTGGCAGCGAAAGGAGTAAGAGTGCCTAGCCTCCGTTCCAGACGATTCCATCGCCTGTCATAAAAGCTCAGTTCCCCGCTTTTAGCCTCCAGAAAAAACTATAAGCAAACCCCCGTTATAAAATAACAAATTAAAGGAAATCTGCGTTATTTGCTTAACGCAGATTTTTTTATGTTATAAAACACATTTTTTCATGCTGTTGTAACACTTATATCGAATTTTTTGTTTAATTTTGCACCCGTAATAGATATTTGGGGGCTATTCCCCCGTATTATTAATTAATTTTTTAAAAAAGGTATGCTGAAAAGATTGCATTTACTTCTGGCTTTGTTCATCCTGACGGTGAACGCTGCAATGGCTCAGATTACCACTTCAGGCATTAGTGGTAAGATTTCTTCCAATGGCGAAACCGTTATTGGTGCTACAGTTACTGCTACACACCAGCCATCTGGTACTGTGTATCGTGCTGTAACAAATGTAGATGGTCGCTATACTATTCAGGGTATGCGTCCAGGTGGTCCTTACAAGGTAAGTATCTCTTATATCGGATATAAGGACAAGGTTTTCAACAATGTCAGTCTGAACTTGGGTGAAAGCCAAAATCTCTCTTGCTCTCTTCAGGAAGATGCCAAGCAGCTTCAGGAGGTTGTTGTTTCGGGTAAGGCTGGTCTGAATGGTACGAAGACCGGTGCGGCCATGAGTATCAATGCTCAGCAGATAGCTGATATGCCTTCTATCTCGCACAGTATTGCGGATGTGGCTCGCCTGAATCCACAGCTTACTACAAACGGGCAGTCTGGTTCTATGTCATTTGCCGGTATGAACAACCGTTATAATTCATTCCAGATTGATGGTGTGATGAATAACGACGTGTTCGGTCTTACTGCTAATGGCAGTAATGGCGGTCAGGCTGGATCTCAGCCTGTTTCTATGGAGACTATTGACCAGATTCAGGTAAATATCGCTCCTTTCGATGTTCGCCAGGGTGGTTTTACCGGTGGTGCCATCAACGCGGTAACCAAGAGCGGTACCAATGAATTCCATGGAAGTGGCTATTTCTATGGAAACAACCAGGATTTGGTAGGTCGTCATTATAAGAATATGGATGGTACCTATGCTCAGCCTTATGATGATGAGAAGGAAACTTTGTTCGGATTTACGCTCGGTGGTCCAATCATCAAAAACAAACTCTTCTTCTTCGCAAACTATGAGAATTCAGAAAAGTCGTACCCAACTCAGTATACCATCGATTCTCCAGATGTTAAGTTTAATCCGGATTTGGCTAAGGAGTTGATGTCTAAGATTTATGACTTGGCTAACCGTCAGGGGTATGATTATGCAACTTCATGGGCAGATAAGGATAAGAACGTGAAGAGCCAGAAAGCTGGTTTGAAGTTGGATTGGAATATCAACGAGTTCAACAAGTTCTCTGTACGTTGGAGTTATGTTGATGCTAAGCAGACGCTTGGTCTGGGTGGTATTGCTACATTGAATACTACCGACCACTTGTATGATTTCAAATCTAAAACTCATTCTTTCTCAGCAGAGTTGCAGAGCCGCATCTCTCCAAACCTGAGCAATGAGGCACGTGTATCTTACGTTAGTGTTCGTGATGAGCGTACTTCTGGTCAGCCTGCACCATCTATCACTATCTATAAGGTAGGAAATGGTACCATGAATATCGGTAATGAATATTCCTCAATGGCTAATGGATTGAAACAGGACATTTATACCCTCGAAGATAACTTTACATGGTACAAGGGTAATCATACACTGACATTCGGTACACATAATGAGCTTTACAAGTTCTCTAACCTCTTCCTTCAGAATCTCTATGGATGCTATTATTTTGATACTCCTGACGATTTTCTGAGTTATTATAAAGGTTGTGGAGCCAATGGTTTTGGAGGTGATGGTAAGTATATCAAGAACTTCTACTTCACACAGGCTAATGTTGAGGTGACTGGTAATCCTCGTTGGGCACCAGAGTTTAGCGCAGCTCAGCTGGGCTTTTATGTACAGGACAAGTGGGATGTGACAGACAGCTTCCAGCTCACCTATGGTCTCCGTATGGATATGCCTCTGTTCTTTGATACTCCTGCCGAGAATGCTAAGTTCAATGAGTGGGCAGCAGGTAAGGGATATGTTTCAAGACCAATCAGAAACTTGCCAGTACACCAATGTGGAGCCCTCGTGTAGGTTTCCGTTGGGATATTGAGAAAAACCGCAAATATATCCTTCGTGGAGGTATCGGTGTATTCACTGGTCGTATTCCTTTCGTCTGGTTGAGCAACAACTTTACGAATACTGGAGTACAGACTTCTTCTTATTCTGCATCTAAGAATTCAGCTGTGCAGCTCATCATGGATCCTAACAAGCAGACACAGAATGCAGATAATCTGAAGGCTACCGGTAGCCAGCTGATTAATGTGTTTGACAAGGATTTCAAGTTCACTCAGACTATGCGTGTTAACCTAGGTTTCGATTTCAATCTCCTGGGTATCGACTGGACTGCTGAGGGTATCTTCAGCAAGAGTCTGAATGATGTTTATTACAAGAACTTGGCTTATGAGGAGTCTGGTAAGACCTTGTCTCAGACCTCTTACATGAACTGGGATAACCGTCCTCTTTATACAAAGGTGGCAGATGCTAAGTCGTTTACCAACATCTATGCAATGTATAATACCAGCAAGGGCTATAGCTACAGCCTGTCTTTGTCAGCAGCTAAGCACTTTGCGTTCGGTCTTGATCTGAATGCATCTTATACATTCACTCACTCAGAGTCTGTAAGCAGTATGACCTCATCTGTTGCTCAGAGCAACTGGCGTAATACTCATACTTATCGCTTCTCAAACAACCCAGAGTTGGCTAATAGTGGTTATAATGTGCCTCATACAGTGAAGGCTTCTGCTTTCTATCACTTCAACTGGGGAACCAACAAGTTGTTTACCACTACTGTAGGTCTTATCTACCAGGGTCAGAGCGGTTCTCCTTACTCTCTCGTTTATAGTGGAGATATCAACGGAGATAATGGTACAAGTAATGACTTGATTTTCATCCCTACAGATGCGCAGGTAGACCAAATGAAGTTCTTGGGTACAGATGCTTATACTGCTGAGCAGCAGCGTGCTAATTTGAAGCAGTGGCTTGCTACTACTCGTTATGTGAAGGATCATCGTGGTGAGTACTTCGAGCGTTATGGTGATAACTTGCCATTCGAGAGTCATTTCGACTTCCACTTCGGTCAGAAGTTTGGCATCCGTACAGGTAAGTATGTACATGCTTTGGAACTTACTCTGGATATCATGAACGTGGCTAACCTCCTGAACAAGGATTGGGGCCGTACCTTCAGTAGTGGTTATAACAGCGAGTTTGTTTCTCCTATCACGTACAAGGGTGATGGTGTATTCCAGTTCGCTAACCCATCAGATATGCCTCTCAAGTATCCTAGCTCATACTATAGCCGCTGGCGTGGCCAGGTTGGTTTGAAGTATACATTCTAAGGTATATACGAATCGAGATTAACAAAGATTTTGTATAAACAATAAAAGGGTATGAAGAAAGTTTAGATAATAGTTGGCGCATAACAGTTGGCTAACGCATGCACAACAGGTGTTGTGCATGCGCATATCAGCTGTTATGCAAGCGCACAACAGCTGTTGTGCGACCGGAGATACTAACTATCTCAAAAACTTATGTTATATTTTCTAACAACATATATTATCTTTTCAGACAACATATCATTAATATAAAAAGAGGGTGAATCATAAGTAAATGATTCACCCTCTTTCTGGTTTTATAAGAACAAGTCTTTCTTTGGCATGTTTGCCATATATTTCTTTCTCAGTTTCTCGAAGAAAGCCATTGTATCGTTAGAGAAACCATGTCCCTTCCAGGTGGATGTGTTCGTGATGAGAATCCAGCATTGGTTATCCGGATATTTCAAGACAATGGCTGATGTGCCAGCCAGCGAACCTGTACGAATCCATGGTTTGTTGCTCTTTGGTGTATAGTTCCAGCCGATAGAGTATTGGTGGTCAGCCTGCTCGCGCGTCATAAACTCGATACTCTTCTTACTGAGGATATCCTTGACATGTGGCAAACCATCGATGCTGGCAATAAAGCGGCTCAACTCTGCAGTCGAACCACACCAGGCACCTGCACCCGAGAGACGTGGAAGGTCGGTATCGCCATAGCATTTCTCTACCAGTCTGCCGCTGTTGTTATATTCGTATACCGGAATACTTCCTCCATGCATGTAGTATTTCGTCTCGTTAGGTCTGCGGTCCTTTAAGTAAGTTCCCGCAATATGCATGTCGTAGCAGCCGGCTGGGTGGAGCACATACTTCTGCATGAAGTTTTCATATTTCATTCCGCTCTTCTTTTCTATAATCATGGAGAGAATCATGTAGCCTAGATTGCTGTAGCATTTGCCTTCGCCAGGAGTATAGCCCAAGTGGCGCTTCAAGAGAATCTTGAGCAGGGTAGGGTGATCAGGTGGCGTTTTGAGATGGTTCTGCATCATGATGTAGCGGGTGGAAGATACCGGGTCACCGGCATAATTGTTGAAACCAGCCTGATGGCGCAGCAGCTGTTCTACGGTGATGTCGTAATATCGCTTGTCCTTGATACTGTTGTTGTAAACGGTATCGCGCAGGATTCCCTTTTCGCCAAACACCTTCTCGTTCAGCTTGAGTTTCTTCATCTCCTGCAACTTCATGATACCTACGGCTGTAATCAGTTTCGATACAGAGGCGAAGCGCATCAGCATGTTAGGCTCCATTCTGATGCCTCGCTCCTTATCCGCCATTCCGAATCCGCGGGCATAGAGTAGCGAGTCGTTGCGGGTGATGACGAGTTGGGCTCCATTGATTTCCCATCTCTTGAGATACCTTTTTATTACCGAGTCCATCTCATGATATTCCTTCCCCTCTGTCAGGGCATTTGAGATGGAATCGTTGATGTGAACCTTAGGGAGCGAATCTGCCGCCTTGTTCTTATCTGATGCTGATGTACAGCGAGATACACAGCTGTGTGTAGTCCATCCTACGATTGCTGTAAAGGTAAGCAATATGATTGCTATGCGTTTTTTTCTTAGTCGTCGTGCCATTTTATTTAATTTTTCTTATGCAAAGATAATGCAATCTTCTCAAATAACAAAACATTGAAAATATATTTAAATTTATTTTGTATTGTCTATGAATTATCGTACCTTTGTACCCAGTTATAAAGAAAAACAATGAAGAAGGTATTAAAAAAGGTATTAAGATCCATATTCTATATAGTAGTCATGTCGGTTCTGGCATTCCTGCCCGACTTCTGGCTTTGGCACATCGGTGAGTGAGTGGCCTTTGCTGCTAGCCATCTTATGGTGGGTTCCCTCGTTGTTACTTGTTCTTGCCGAAGTGGGGTTGCAGATGGGGTTCTTCCATAAGTTGTCAGTCCGTGTACTCTTTACTACCATACTTTTCTCGGCATTCCCTAAGGTTGTCTTCATCCTGTTCGATGCATTTCTTCCTTGGTTTTTTGCTCTGATTCCAGCTTTGGGTGTAATGGGGTGGTTTGCCTTCGGCTTTATAGAGGGTTGGAAGCGGTTAGAACTGAAACATATTACCTTTACCTCGCCCGATTTGCCACCTTATTTTGATGGTTACCGTCTGGTACAGATTACCGACTTTCATCTCGGTTCGTTTCCTCCCGGCAATGATTTCGTGCAGAAGGTGGTGGATGCGACCAACAATGAAGAACCCGATATGATTCTCTTTACGGGCGATCTGGTCAATAACCAAGCCAGTGAAGTGGAGCCTTATCTGGATACGCTGGGGCAGCTTCATGCGTCAGATGGCATCTATTCTATCTGGGGAAATCATGATTATTGTGAATATGGCAACAATCATTCTATTGGCGCTTTGAAGAGAAACCGCCGTATGCTTTATGGTTATCAGGAAAGTCTGGGGTGGCATCAGCTGATGAACGAACATCATGTGGTGAGTCATGGTATGGCATCTATCGCTGTAATAGGCGTAGAGAATCCCGGTCAGCCTCCTTTCACCAATCGCAGTAATCTGAAGAAAGCGATGAAGGGGTTGAATCCAGATATGTTTAAAATCCTCTTGAGTCATGATCCTCATCATTGGCGCAGAGAAGTAGTTGGTAAGAAGATACAACTTACTCTGGCGGGACATACGCATGCAGGACAATTGAAAATAGGTAAATGGACGCCTGCCCGCATGGCTTTCAAAGAGTGGGGCGGAGCTTACCGGATTGGTGAGCAGATGCTCTATGTATCATCGGGTATTGGTGGTTCTTTCCCTTTCCGCCTAGGCGCATGGCCTGAACTGACAGTTATCACGCTGAAACGTGATTTATAGTTCTTAAAGATAACGAAACTGGTGTTTAAGTGTTAACATATAGTTAAATATTAGCCGCTTGAACCATTGTGATGAAAAAAACGTGTTAAAAATTTGGTGGTTCGAATAAATGTTGTACCTTTGCACTAGTTTTCGCATATATTTGGGCAAATGGGGGGTGTCGTGAGATTGTACTCCATTTGTTTTTTGAAACAAGGCGAAAATACTTCACATCAGAAGTAGCTGTTCACATTTTAAATTTTATATTTTATATTTAATATTGATAATAATGAAGATTCCTGTAGAAGAACAATATAAATACGTAAAACTTACTCTCCCGGATGGAAGCAAGGCTGAAGGTCAGGCTGTCTTGTTGCATGCCTGTTGTGCACCTTGTTCGGCGGCTATCGTAGAATGTATGCTTCGTAATGGTATGAAGCCTACTGTATATTTCAGTAACAGTAATATCTATCCTCAGCAGGAGTATGATGTACGCAAACATGAACTGAAACGATTTCTGGAAGCCCAGAATGTACCTTATGTAGAGGATGAGTATGATCATCATGAGTGGCTTTCTGTTATTAAGGGTTTAGAGGATGAGCCGAGCGTGGCAGCCGTTGTTCTGTCTGCTTTCAGTTCCGCCTCTCTCATGCAGCCAAGTATGCGCAGGAGCATGGATTTCACCTTCTCACTACCACGTTGGCATCTTCGCGCTGGAAGAATATCAGGCAGATAGATACTGCCGGTCATCTTGCCGTTGAGGCTTATCCTGATGTAGAATGGTGGGATATGAATTGGCGGAAGGGCGGTTTGCAGAATCGCCGAGGTGAACTCTTGAGAATCAATGAATTCTATAATCAGTTATATTGTGGTTGCGAATTCAGTATGAGATAAATGAAAAAGCCCAGGACATCACGCCCTGGGCTTTTTTATAAGAATCTGTGAAATCTGTAGTGTTTAAGAAAGACCAGTAATCTCACCGTTTACTACATCAATGCGCTCAGCCTGTGGGCTCTTTGGTAAGCCCGGCATACGCATGATAGGACCAGCGATGACTACAATCATCTCGGCACCCATATTTACGGTGATGTCGCGAACGTGGAGTTCGAAACCATCTGTAGGACCGTATGCCTTGGCATCGGTAGAGAAACTGTACTGAGTCTTGGCAATACAGATAGGGAACTTTTCAGCACCCAGTTTCTTGATCTCTTCAATCATCGCCTTGGCAGAATCGCTCAATGTCACGCTGCCTGCTCCGTAAAGATTGAATGCAACCTTTTCTATCTTCTCCTCAACGCTATCGTTATCATCGTAAGCAAAATAGAGAGGGGCTGATGGACGCTCGTCAATGGTCTTCACTACGAGGTTGGCAAGTTCAATGGCACCGTTTCCGCCTTCGGCAAAGGCGCTGTTTACGGCGAAACCGCAACCCATCTCCTCGCAATGCTTGCGCAATACTTCAATTTCTTCATCTGTATCGGTTGCAAACTTGTTGAATGCAATCACTACAGTCTGACCAAAGCTCTGCAGGTTCTTTACGTGCTTGTCGAGGTTCCAGTAACCGGCTTCCATACCTGCGATATTTGGCTTCTTGATATCTTCCTGAGCTACACCACCATGCATCTTCAACGCCTGGAGGGTAACAACGAGAACAGTGAGGTCTGGTTGCAAACCTGTCTTGCGGCATTTGATGTCATAGAACTTCTCTGCACCGAGATCAGCACCGAATCCTGCCTCTGTAATAGCATAGTCGCCATACTCAAGAGCAGCAGCAGTAGCCATGACGGAATTGCAGCCATGAGCAATGTTGGCAAAAGGACCGCAATGAACAAATGCCGGTGTACCCTCTGTTGTCTGAACCAGATTTGGCTTCAAAGCATCGAGAAGAAGAGCTACGATACTGCCACCTACACCCATATCCTTTACGGTAAATGGCTTGTCATCCTCGGTGATGCCCAGGAGAATATTATCGATACGGCGACGAAGATCATCGATGCTTGTTGCGAAACACATAATAGCCATAATCTCAGAAGCTGGCGTAATATCGAAACCAGACTCTGTCTCGATGCCGTTCTTATCTCCTATACCGGTGATGATGCGGCGCAAGCCTCTATCGTTCACATCCATGACGCGACGCCAAAGAATCTTCTTGAGTTTGAAACCCTCTGCTTCGTGCTGGAAACGGTAATTGTCCAGAAGGGCAGAGATCATGTTGTTGGCCTCTGTGATGGCATGGAAATCGCCAGTGAAATGGAGATTAATCTTATCCATAGGCAAAACCTGGCATAACCGCCACCTGCAGCACCACCCTTCATGCCGAAGCAAGGACCCAGAGATGGTTCGCGAAGAGCCACTACAGCCTTCTTGCCAATCTTCTGCATACCCAGGGCGAGACCCACGGATACGGTGGTCTTGCCATTACCAGCCTTGGTAGGACTGATAGCGGTAACGAGGATGAGGTGATGGTTCTTAAACTTGTTTCTGTCAATTCTGGCCGTAGTAATCTTAGCGATGTAACGGCCGTAGTTTTCCACTTGGTCTTCGTGAATTCCAAGTTCTGCTGCCACTTCATTGATAGGGCGCAATTTTACCGATTTAGCTATTTCAATATCTGTTAACATAAAATAAATAGTTTTATGGTGCAAAGGTACAGAAAAGTATTCATATATTAAAATAAGAAAGTATAAAAAAACAAAATAAAAAAAAGAAGACTTTCCCCATTTTCAAATGACGAAGTTTAAAAAAGGTAAATTGTAGGATTTTGTCGTGTGAATGTAGTACCTTTGCAAGCGAATTTATATTTTATAGTACGTATGAACAAGTCTTTAGCATTAGCTCATTTTCAGACGAGCTTTCAGTTTATCACGCATCAGAACGAACGCTTCTCTTATCTCGAAGGAGCCTATCTGGCACTTATCGGAGGATGTGATTGGATTCAGCTTCGCATGAAAGGTGCTACCGATGAAGAGGTTGAGCCTATAGCCCGTAAGTTAAAGTTGGCTTGCGAGGGTGCCGGTGCAACTTTTATCCTCGACGACCGTGTAGAACTGGTGAAGAAGTTACAGATAGATGGTGTACATCTTGGGAAGAATGATATGCCGGTTGATGAGGCCCGTAAGTTCCTGGGTGATGAATTCATTATCGGAGGCACAGCCAATACTTTTGATGATATTCGTCGTTTGCATGAACAGGGGGCTGACTATATCGGTTGTGGTCCGTTCCGCTATACTACTACCAAGGAGAAACTCTCTCCGGTGTTGGGTATAGAAGGTTATCGCCAGATTATTGAGCAGATGAGGGAGAATAAAATCTCTCTGCCTATGGTAGCCATCGGAGGTTTGACTCCAGACGATATAGATCCGCTTGCAGAATTGGGCATCGGTGTGGCAATGAGCGGTACCATCCTGAATGCGGAGAACCCTGTTACCATGACACGTCAGATTCATGACAAGTGTTTCGGATTATTCATCGAAAATCTCAATCACTTTTTTGAGAATCAGTAGAATGATACTCATAAATGATGATTTTTCATAGATAAGAGAAGAAAGTTTCAGTTTTCTTCTCTTTTCTCATTTTATTGTCGTAACTTTGCACCTGCATTGCAAAACTGTTGCAAGACAATTACAAATAATGAATTTAAAAGACATGAAATTAAAAGTGGGAATTAACTTAGGATATATAGGAAAAACAGATGCTGTTGGAAAGAACGATAACATCATGATATACGCACCTTCAAATAAAGGTGCTTAAAAACCCGGGCACAAACGTGTTCGGGCTTTTTAATTTTACTATATATAAATAGGTGTAAAACCAACTCAAAATAGATAGTGTGTGCAAAATATATAATTATTAACTTTATAAAAAAAGGTATCAAAATGATGAAAACAGAATGGAGAGGTTTCAAAGGAAACATGTGGCAGAGTGAAGTGAATCTTCGTGATTTCATTCAGAACAACTACACTTGTTATGACGGCGATGAGTCGTTCCTTGCAGAACCAACTCAGGCAACTAACACCCTTTGGGGTATGTTGAAGGAACTCCAGAAGGAGGAGCGCGCCAAGGGTGGTGTGCTTGATATGGAAACAGAAATCGTTTCAGGATTGACAGCTTATGGTGCTGCTTATATCGGTGAAGGTACAAAGGATTTGGAGAAAGTGGTAGGTCTTCAGACTGATAAGCCTTTGAAGCGTGCTTCATGCCTTACGGTGGTATCAAGATGGCGGAGCAGGCTTGTACAACATATGGCTATCAGCATCAGAGAAGCTCCACGAAATCTTCCACAAGTATTGCAAAACTCATAATGATGGCGTATTCGATGCTTATACTCCAGAGATGAAACTCGTTCGCCATAACCACATTCTTACCGGTCTTCCTGATACATACGGTCGCGGCCGTATCGTGGGTGACTACCGTCGTGTGGCTCTTTATGGTATCGACTTTCTCATCGAGGAGAAGAAGAACGACCTCGCTAACATGGGCGACCGTGAGATGATTGACGACGTTATCCGTCTTCGTGAAGAGGTTTCTATGCAGATCAAGGCTCTCAAGGGCTTGAAGGAGATGGCTCAGTTGTATGGTTACGACATCTCTCAGCCTGCCAAGAACGCTCGCGAGGCTGTTCAGTGGTTGTACTTCGGTTACCTCGGAGCTGTGAAGACTCAGAATGGTGCTGCGATGTCTGTAGGCCGTATCTCTACATTCCTCGACATCTATATCCAGCGCGACTTGAACGAGGGTACTCTTACCGAGGATGAGGCTCAGGAGCTCATCGACCACTTGGTCATGAAGTTCCGTATGGTTAAGTTCGCCCGTATCCCTTCTTACAACGAGCTCTTCACCGGCGACCCAGTTTGGGCTACTCTCGAAGTAGCTGGTATGGGTCAGGATGGCCGCTCAATGGTTACCAAGAACGACTTCCGTTTCCTCCACACATTGGAGAACATGGGTCCTTCACCAGAGCCAAACTTGACTGTACTCTATAGCTCTCGCTTACCAAAGGCATTCAAGCACTACGCTTCTCTCATCTCTGTAAAGACAAGCTCTATCCAGTATGAGAACGATGACGTAATGCGCCCAGTTTGGGGTGACGACTATAGCATCTGCTGCTGTGTATCTGCTACACAGACAGGTAAGGAGATGCAGTTCTTCGGTGCACGTGCCAACTTGGCTAAGTGCTTGACCTACGCTGTATCTGGCGGTGTTGATTCAAAGACACGCGAGCAGTGCGGTCCTAAGTATCGCGCCGTTGAGGGTGATGTATTGACATACGAGGAGTTCATGCCACGTTTCATGGATATGATGGACTGGTTGGCTGGCGTTTATGTGAAGACATTGAACCTCATCCACTACATGCACGATAAGTACTTCTACGAGGCAGCAGAGTTGGCGCTCATCGATACAGATGTTCGTCGTACTTTCGCTACAGGTATCGCTGGTTTCAGCCACGTGGTTGACTCTATCTCAGCTATCAAGTATGCCAAGGTAAACATCATTCGTGATGAGACCGGTTTCCCTCTCAGCTTCAAGACCGAGGGCGACTTCCCACGTTACGGTAACGATGATGAGCGTGCTGATGAGATTGCAGTATGGTTGCTCAAGACCTTCATGAACATGATCAAGAAGCATCATACATACCGCAATTCTGAGCCTACTACATCTATCCTGACTATCACATCAAATGTAGTATACGGTAAGTACACCAGCAACATGCCTGATGGTCGTCCAGCCGGTGCTCCATTGGCTCCAGGTGCTAACCCATCTTACGGTGCAGAGAAGAACGGTCTTTTGGCTTCATTGAACTCAGTAGCTAAGTTGCCATACGAGTATGCTCTTGATGGTATCTCTAATACTCAGACCATCAGCTGGTGCTCTCGGTCACAACGATGAGGAGCGTGCCCAGACATTGGTAGGTGTATTGGATGGTTACTTCAACCAGGGTTCTCACCACCTGAACGTGAACGTATTCGGTATCGACAAGCTCAAGGATGCGATGGAGCACCCAGAGAAGGAAGAGTACCAGAACTTTACTATCCGTGTGAGTGGTTACGCTGTTAAGTTCATCGACTTGACACGTGAGCAGCAGCTCGACGTAATCGCTCGTCAGGCTCACGAGAGACTCTAATCAATTAGAAGAATAAATATTGCCCGCTAGATTTTCTTTCCGAGGATATTTAGCGGGCATTTTTAGCTTAATTGTTATGCATAAAGGATTTGTACACAGCATAGAGAGCTTTGGTTCAGTAGATGGACCAGGCATCAGATTTTTGATTTTCCTGCAGGGTTGTCCGATGCGCTGCCAGTTCTGCCATAATCCGGATTCATGGAAGATGGGAGTGGGAGAGGAATGGAGTGCCGATGACCTGCTGGATAAGGCAGAGCGATTCAAGAGTTATTGGGGTGACAAGGGCGGTATTACCGTAAGTGGTGGAGAAGCCCTGATGCAGATAGACTTTCTCATCGAACTTTTCGAGAAAGCCCATCAGCGTGGCATCAACACTTGTCTTGATACATCAGCGCAACCATTTAGGAAAGAGGGTGCTTTCTTCGATAAATTCGAGCGTCTGATGGCCGTCACTGATACTGTTCTTCTTGATATCAAGCATATCAACGATGAAGAGCATCGTAAACTCACCCGCCATTCTAATGTAAACATACTGGATTGTGCACGATATTTAAGCGAGATACACAAACCGGTATGGATTCGTCACGTCCTGATTCCAGGTATTACCGACAAGGATGAATACCTCTATCAGCTGCGTGATTTCCTCTCAACACTCTCTAATATTGAGCGTATAGATGTCTTACCTTATCATACGATGGGTATCTACAAGTATGAGAAACTAGGTATTGCCTACCCGTTGGAAGGCATAAATCCTCCTACTAGTGATTGCATAGCTCATGCAGAAGCAATCTTGCAAGAGGCACTTTAGCCTCTTGCAAGACTGCTTAGATGAGCGTCTAGCGAACTGGTGAGACGGGCTTTGATGATAGGCTTTGTGATGTAGTCGTTTACTCCAAGCTCGTAGCATTCATCCACATTATCCTTGTTGCTTAACAGGGAAACCACGATGATGACCATTTCACTTTTCGAGTATTTAGAGCGTACATGGTCTATTACGTCCCACCCATTTACATTTGGCATCATCAAGTCGAGCAGTATCACGTCCGGCTTGAATGAGTCAATCAGTTCAATGGCTTCTTTTCCGCCATTTGCAGTTTTCACGTCGATGTCAAAGTCTTTTATCATTTCAGAGATAGTTTCAATATTTTCTGGAATATCATCGACGATTAGTACTTTATTCTTTTCCATTTTTCACAGGTCTGTTTTATGTAGGTTCTTTCCGATCTTGAAAATCTAGCTTCTTGCTTGTGAATGCCGTAGATGTCGCATATGAATCCTTTATCAGTGATTAGATTGTTCATGTCGATACTGTCGAACATCTTGTGATGAGTACCGATTACCACAATCTGATACTCTTTTTCCAGAACTTTAGGATCATCTGTCACCTTGATGTTATATTCTTCTTTTACTTCCTTTACATCTACCAATGGATCGTAGAGTGTGGTTTTGTAACCTGCTCCTACCAGATTGATATAGAGATCGGCTACTTTTGTGTTTCTGATATCATCGCTGTCTGGCTTGAACGAGAAGCCGAGAATCAGCACGTTAGTCTCCGGAGCCTTGAACTTTCTGCTTTCAGATGCATTCTTAATCTTTCCTGCCATCCATACCGCCATCTGCTCGTTAACCTCGCGGGCTGTAGAGAGCAGCGATGGTACCACGTCAACCTCCTGTGCCTTGTTAATCAGGTAGTATGGGTCTACCGCGATGCAGTGGCCGCCAACGAGTCCTGGAATAGCTGGCACGAAGTTCCATTTTGTGCTAGCTGCCGCCGTTACGTCTTCGATGTTGATGTTCATCTTGTCAAAAATCTTTTCCATCTCGTTGAAGAAGGCTATCTGTATATCTCTCTGGCAGTTCTCCATCAGTTTACATGCCTCTGCTATTTTGATACTCTTCGCCTTGTAGGTGCCATGGGTAAGTACAGAAGCATAGAGACTGTCGATGATAGCAGCTGCTTCGGGTGTAGAACCGCTGGTAACCTTCACGATGTTCTCAATGGTATGAACAGTATCGCCCGGATTGATGCGCTCTGGCGAGAAGCCTACAAAGAAACTCTGGTTCAACTTCAATCCTGATGTAGATGCCAGTAATGGGGCACAGACCTCTTCTGTCAGACCTGGGTAAACGGTACTCTCGTAGACTACGATATCACCTTCTTTCAGAATCTTGCCAACCTCAGCTGTAGCATTGCGCACGCAGCTGATGTCTGGTTTGTTCGATTTGTTCACCGGTGTCGGTACAGCGATGATATACACGTTACACTTCTTCAGGTCATCAATATTACTGGTCAGTTTCAGTCCCTGTTCCAAAGCTTTGGATACAGGTCTGTTGTCTTTCATCGTGCTTTTGGCTAACTTGGCTACCTTCTCAGCTTTGATGTCATAACCCCATGTATCGTATTTCTTTGAGAATAAGCATGCTAGTGGAGTACCTACATACCCTAATCCTATTACTCCAATCTTAAACTCAAAAGACTTGTTTATCATATACTATATTGTTTATGTTTTATAATGTTATTTCTTTTATTGTGAGCTCCCTGCTGTATGTACGTTACAGCAAGTAACTCGGATCTTTTAGATTCCTTCGAGCTGAGCATAGCGTGAAGTCTTCTCAGGGTTCCAGGCGTCCTTGTATGAACGGCGGAAGAAAAACTCTTGCAGATGAGCCGACAGACGGGCGATACGCAGGAAATAACCTGTATAAGGCGACATCAGTGGCAGATATCTGTAAAGGAACCACACGTCTTTCTTTCTTTCTGAAACCATCAGCACCAGGATGAAGGCAAGCTGCGAGAAGCATACTCTGATGAAGTAGCCCAGTGCCAGCACTTCAACGATGTGCGTGTTAAACGTGATGGCGAGTTTGATGATATACCACAACCACAGAAAATTGAGGAAGCAGTCGAAAACCACACTCTCCATGTTGGATAACCAGTTAAGGATACTCCAGTTCTTGGTAGGCAGCAGAATGTCGGCATGCTTGCGGAGACGGAATCTCACGAGCGAGCGCGACCATCTGATGCGCTGATGATACAGCTTATACCATTTGGTAGGCACATTGGTCATACAGATGGCATCTTCGGCAAATTTCACTTTATATCCGGCTTTGCGGATCTTCTGTGTCAGGTCACCGTCCAGTCCCGGTCCTATGTCCCAATATCCCACTTCCTTCAGCGTCTTTCTTTCGAAGGCTCCGAATGCTCCCGAGATGATGTGGTAGATACCCAGTTCGCTGGTTACGATACGTCCCACCTGTATTCGCTTCAGGTATTCAAAAGCCTGCAGCGATGAGCAGATGGTCTCCTTGTAGTTGCGTACCTTCACGCATCCTCCTACGCCCTTTACCATTCCGTCGATGTAGAAGGGGAGTAGGATTTTCTCCAGTGCATCACGGTCGAGCGAAGAGTCGGCATCCAGGCATACGATGTATTTGCCTTTTGCCATCAGGGCTCCATAGTTGCTGGCTGCAGCTTTACCGTCTCTTGTTTCCAACCTCAGATAGTGGGTGATGTACCCAGCCCGGTAGAGGTCGTTGCAAATCAGTTTGGTGTCGTCGTCGCTACCATCGTCTACCACGATGATTTCGTAGTTGCGGTAGGTTTGCTCAGTCAGCGAGTTCACCATTTTGAATATATGTTTGCCTTCGTTCTTTCCCGGTACGAGGATGCTTACGAGTGGATTCTCGCGGTACAGGAAGTACTTGGCATATTCTTTCTCTTTATCTATCTGGTTTCTCTTCATCAGTCGGTTTCCGATTACGAGATATTCCAGGATATAATATCTTGGCATCTCGATGAAGAAGAGGAACCAGTAGGTATTCACGATACTGCTAAACGATAGCGTGCTGATCCAGTCGAAGAAATCGTTCAGATGTTCTGCTATGCTAAACATACGCTTTTCCCTTTCTTCTTGATGCTTATCTCAGCACGGTGAGCGCCAAGAGGGCCATGATTATGAGTATACCTGCGATGGTGACAAGGATGGCAACGAGTTGCTTGTAGAGCACGATGCGCTTCTGTATCTTGTCGTTTTCATCTTCCTTCGGCTCCGTATCAAGCAGCTCTTCCTGCGGCTTCACCTCTTTCTCTTCTTCCTTCATCAGAGGTTCCTCTGAGTAGCGGCAGTAGTCGTCTGGAGTCATATCCACATATTGCAGTTTGTTGAAGAACTCGTCATAGTTGTTGGCGATGGTCTTCGTCTTGGTTTCCAGCATGCTGCAGATAATCTCGTCCGGTTCTATCGAGTTGGCCAGCTTTCTGATGGCTACCGACATCTCCTTGCTCAATTTCTGCTGAGCCTCTTCCACCGTTTCTCCCTGCTCATAGAGGGTAGAGGATACGTAGAAGATATTGTTGTTGTAAGACACCTTGTGATTGGAGAAAATTCTACAGAGCTTGCCCTGTATGCTTTCCTTTATCTTTACGGTATCTTTGTTTTCATCTATAATCCATATCTTGCCTACCATAACCGAGAGTTCATCCTTGCGGTAGGTTTCCATCAGCTGGCGTCGCAGTCGGTTTATCAGCAGGTAATATTCCATGAAGTTATCATAGATGTTCACCATGTTGTTGAACATGATGTTGCCGCTGGTCAGCGTTCTGATTCCTTCTTCCGTTATCTCGTAGTCCTCTACGTCTCGTGGCACCAGGGCATTTACCGGAAAGGTGCTCTGGCAGTAGCAGCAGGTTGCCTTGGTGATAGGCGAGGTAAACGAGTTCTCGCAGTCGTTGCAGGTATATACTACGGCTGGTCTGTCATAGTCAACACCGATGTGGCGCAGTTTCTTGTGACACTTCGGACAGATGAGCATACCGCCCACATTGTAGCTGCTCTCTGGCGATACGTTGGCGCAGCTGAAGTGGTGGATGATGTTCTGAATCTTCAGGTTCGAACTTCCGCACTTCGGACAGCACTCTGTATAGAGCAGGTGAGAGTGGTTGCACTTAGGGCATAGATGCTCCTTGAGCAGGAAACGGTGAATGCGCAGTGAACCAAACTCCACCATAGAGTCGATGAACATGAACATTTCGTTGAGATGGAAGAGACCCATACTGTGGTAGTGCTCGAAGATTGGGTTGATATATCCCAAAGACGATTTCTCCAGCAGTCGGTGTCCGATGATTCGCTGGTCTCTTGAGAGCAGGTATTTCAGGATGTTGGCAAAGAGCTGGTTAGGCTGTGTAGGACGGCTTGTTTCGCTTTTTACACCAAACTTCTGTCTTGCCATCTTGATTCTGTCAATAATCTCGTATACCTTTTCATTGTTCATGTCGCTCACATAGGCATCGATGATATAGTCGATGATCTGTTCCTTTCCCGATAACGCCGTATTGACGAATATCGGTTTGTAGCTACATTTCCACGATAAGATTGGACTGGCTCCATACAGTATAGCATGGAACGCACGCTCACTCTTCGTATTGATGTAAATACAATCGAAGTAGTCGGGCTGGATGTCCGGTGTCGAGTCAATATCTATATAGCTATCGATGGTGAGCACCATATCTCCACGTTTGTTTCTTCTAAGTCCAATCATTCTTTATTTCGTTTTATCTTGATGATTATTGGTGTCGCTCGAAATCATGTTGCTTCGCTTCACGTTTTCGTTCTTGCCTACTGGGATGGTGTACATCGGCAGTGGCTTCGGATCGAGCATGGCACTAATCTTGTTCACTCTTATTCTTACCGGCAGTCTGTTGCTCATTACCCATGCCGGTACTCTCTGGTTCGGGTTCAGGGTGAAGACGGCAACCACTGCGTTGGCATCATGCGAGAAGTTACTCTGCAGATGCTTTGGTATTTCCTCTACTCTCAGACCTACCATCTGCAACTTAGCCTGCAGTTCCAGGTCTTTGTTGATGATGATGTCTGCATCGTCAGGGCTTTCCATATACTTTACCATGTCATTTGGTACGTATGCGATTACGCCCAGATGGCAGTCTGCATAGTCGGTATGCTGGATAACCATCACCTCCTCGCTTTTGAACACCAGGGTTTTGTCGCTCACATTGATTTTTGAGATGTAAGCATCGGCTGGTGCACAGCAGTAGTGTATAAGTCCCGGGTTGTAGATGCTAGTGTTGGAGTAAGGCATGGAAGCATTTGCTCTGCCGGCTCCTCTGCGGCTCATGAAGTTATAGGTGGTGTTCTTAGCCTGTGCGTAGATTTCCACCTTGTTAGCCTGCTTTCTCAATTCCTCTTCTACCTCGGCTATCTCAGCATCCAGTGCGTTTCGCTTGGTGTTGTCGGTAAGACCATAGTAGATGTCCGAACTTTCTGAGGCTTTCTGTTTCCTCAGTTCGGCAAGGCGGGTGCGCAATACCGGAATCTCCTGCTGTGCGAGTTTAGCCTGCACCTCCATGTCGTGAGTCTCCTTTACGGCAGAAGGCAGGATGTTCGGGTCGTATTGGTTCACAATGTTACCTAGCAGTACATAAGAGTAGAGCGTATCTCCCTTATGCACCACTTCACCCATTTCTTTGTTCACCTTAAGAATATAGATGTCGTCAACGGCACTGATACGGTTTTCATCGAGGGTTATATAACCGTCGAAGGTAGCCCATATCATACGAGTGACAATATAGTAGGCGGCAAGCACGATAACCAGCAGGAAGATCAGGGCAAAGATGATCTGCTGTCTGGCTAGGCGGTGACTCTGCGTTTTCAGCAAGTCTGCCATCGCCTGTTCTTGTGGCGTGCCATTATATTGGAATTCATTCATATTCTAGTTTCCTTACATTCAAAGTTCTATTTCTTTGAAGATGTTGTTGTTGTCATAGATGCTCACAGCTTTCTCGATATTGATGATAGCGAGTGCGCGGTTCTGCATCAGTTTGTACATACGTTCCATACTTTCCAGGAGTCCCGTATATTCGTCCATACGCATCAGATAGTTGTATCCCTGCTTCTGGTTCATGTAGGCAAACCGCCGCATTTCGATATATTTGCCGGTCTGGTCTATATGGAAAGCCTCGGTGGCTATAGCCTTGTTCAGGTTGTCTATCTTCTTGAGCAGGATGCCTACCGACTGTTTTATTTCCTTCACATCGGTACCGCGGCTGCTGCGTATGATTTCCTTCTGGGTCTCCAGTGCCTGTCGTTTGCGAGGCGTTTCGTTCCAGATAGGAATGGTGAATCTTACGCCCACGTCGGCATTGTTCGAAATCTTGTTGTTGCTCTGCCAGTAGCTCGACCATCTTGCGAATGGTGTGAGTCGGGTAGTGCTTAAATAGTTGGTCAGCTTGCTGTCGTTGTCAGCAATCTGTTCTTTCACCATCATGATGCGTGCATCCAGACTTCCTGGTTCAGATGGTTCCAGAGGGCTGTTGTGTCTACCACAATCTTGGTTGGTTTGATGCGGTAGATAGGCTTGTTGCTGATATCTCTGTCTGTGCAGAGCACGGAGATGTCGTATTCAGCCTCCAACTTATCGTTCATCACTTTCAGCATCTTGTCGTTGCTGATTCGGTCTTTTTCCAGCATAACTGGTACGCTTCGTTCATGATGTCGAGGTTGTCCAGTCTGTGTGCTATGACAGTACCGATATAGAAATTATATTGTTCGGTCAGCTCATCGGCTGCCTTTTCATATATGTCTGCAGTTTGGCGCTTTTTTATTTGCAAGCGGTCGAGTTCATTGGCAAGAGCAATCTTTGTTCTTTTCTCCTTGCTTGGTAGAACTTCGAGTTGATGATGTTCCATCCCAGTTCGGCTTGAACCTTCATCTTATATTTTGATACCTCTTTTGCGTCGTCTTCATCAGAATCGAAGTACGCATCAGGTCGGGCATAAACCTGTCCGGTCACTTCCAGACCGTTGTGTCTGTTGAGCGCTAGGTGCTCATGTGCAGTTTTCGACCAGAACAGAGAGTCGGTCTTATTGATATCAGCGTGATGCTGTTTATTGAGTCCCAGTTCTATGACTGGTGCTTTTACCCATATAGGGTTTTTGATGAGAGTGTCGAGTTGTGCGAAGCGCTGTTTAAAGTGTCTCAGTACATTATTGTTCTTCAGGTTCTCATATACGAGCATCTTAGGGCTGAAACTTTTCGGCTTTTTGCCTTTCGTCTGAGCCATAGCGCTTTGTGCTGCCATGAGAAGGAGCAGAACAGTAGTTGAGTATAGTATTATTTTTCGCTTCATAATGAGTTATTAAACACGATGAATGCAGCTGCGAGCTGTTGCAGCTGCATTCATCTGGTGTTTCTAATTATATTTCTTATTGCCTTTTGAGCAATCATTCTTTGACTATTTGCCTAGGTTCAATTTGAATACCTGCATGCGGCTTCGTCCGTAAGCAACATAGATGTATCCATTATATACCGTGATATAGTTGGCTGATTTCTCAACGGCTCTATGTGCAATTACTTTATGTGTATTCTTGTCGATTACTACAATTCCGTAAGAACCGTATGCCAGATATACATAGTTGTCGTCAACGAAACATCCATTGCAGAGAGCCTTCCATTTTCCTTCTTTATTCTTTGGAGACGGCATCTGGTAGTGCCATTGCTCGTTGCCATTCATATCATAAACATAGAGACCGGCAGAACTGAGGCAAGCATAAATCAAGTTGTCTTTAACAGCAATTACATTCTTGCCATCATTAGGCTCAATCTTGACGTTGGTTTCGAATGTCTTGGTGTTGTTGAAGTCCTCTGTCTTCTCGTTTATGATTTCAATCGTAGCAGGGAGACCTATCTTGTATCTTTGTTTCTCTCATTCAGATAGAGACCAACAATCTTACCATTACCAATAGCCAAATGCTTTGCCTTTCCTGGTTTGCTATATGTCTCAACCTCGTTCATTGTGGTTGCATCATATACAGTATAACCCTCGGTTGTTGCAACAATCAGGTGGTTGGTGTTGTCGTTATATACCACGCAGTTTTCATCGTAACCTTTGTACTTTTCCAAAGCTTGTTTCAACTGAACATAGTTCAATGGCTGCTTGATGGTAACTTCTTTTCCATCCGTGCTGGTTATTTCCATAGACTCATCAGCCAGCATGTGATCTTTTCTGATATCCATGTATGCCAGCATAGCACCCTTCTTGTTTGAACTTCCTGGCAGGAAGATTTTATATTCGTCGCTGTTCAGTTTGGTTGCCAGGATATGGTTGAAGTCGAGATCTCTTGCCGAATCGTAAATATACTGTTTCAGCTCTGCCTTGTCATCTTTAACTGGTGACATCACCTCGATACATCCACCATGAGAAAACTCAGTATTATCTTTCTGATTCTGGTTGGTGTGGTATGACATGTAGAGATATCCATTCAGAGGCATGATACCTGTTGCAGAAATATTATGTGTATGTTCCGGTTCCACAGTTGTAATCAGATCCAAACCTGGTTTAGGATTTGGTGTTGGTTCTGGTTTTGGTGTTGGAGTAGGAGTTGGTTCTGGCTCCGGTTCTGGGGATGGTTTTGGATTTGGATTAATCCATCCAGGATTACCGCAATCTTTTGTTGGGTTGATAACCACTTCGTTCTTTGTAACTCCGTTTGTAACAAACATATTGGCATCTGTGAATCTTACATTTGCTTTCTGCCAGTTGACATAGAATGTTCCATCTGCTACAATCTGTGGGTTGTTTTTCCTGGGGTAGAGAACATCTTTACCAGGAAATATTCCTCACCGGCATCATCTTTCTGTGGAGCACCGTTGTTGAAGAAGAACTTATCTGCCTTTATAACCGCCTTGGCATCATCGCCTTCCAGAATGCTATAACTGGTATCGTTATTATATGATGCAAATTCACCAGAACAATTGATGTAACTCTGGTCAGACAGGATGAGTTTGGCTCCTGAATTCTGAGTGAATTTTGAGCACTCCAGATATTTGGCATGTAAAGCTGTACCAGCAGTGTTGATGTTCACTTCGCCTGCAATTTTGGCGCCACATCCCGAGTAGAGAACAGAGCTGTTTGTTAATTCCAGTCTTTGGGCTGTAATTTTACCATCAACATTCATCTTTGTTCCATTTGTTTCTCCATTAGTAGAGCAGAGCTTCAACTCGTTTCCTCCCGGATTCAAATCACCTTTGATATTGATGATTCCGCTTCCTGGATAGAAATTCTTAGAAGTAACATTGCCGCCAAAATAGGCTTTGCCTGAGATGGCTAAGTCTTTATCAACTACATTCAAATCTTGTGATGTTCTGAATGTTTTGTTGATATCTATTCTCTCTTTTAAGAACTCAATTGTACCATAGTTGTCTATGTCACAGAGCTTGGTAGCATTTCCGTATGAATCAACCAGCTTTCCGCCCTTCAATACGATGATTTTGTAGCCACCATCCAATAATTATAGGTAAGGGTTGCTCCGCTTTCTACGTAGATGGTTGCGGTATTGCTCATCTGGAATTGATTGGTAAGAGTTATGTTTCCAGATGAAATTTTAAAAACATTACCAGATAATGCTGTCCCTTGTGGAGCTGAGACCAAGTCAATTGCTTCTGCCGGAACAGCTGGTTCTGCCGGCATATCAATTACTCCCTTAAAAGTTGCAGAGTTGTTGTCATCAATTGTTCTAGTAGCCTTAGTAGCACTTGCTGCTTTCGCCTTATAATTAATGATTTGTGTTGCAAGAGTTTGTGCATCTGTAGTTGAAACGACTGTACTGCCAATGATTTTTGGATTCATAATTGGTGATACAGTGGTTTCACCATCACTATTGCTATCACTACATGATGCGAGGAGCAATGCGGCGAAACTGATAGTAGCAAGTTTAAAGTTCATTGCTTTCATGATGTTTCAATTTTTGTTGTTAATACGTTACCTTTTCTTTCAACTTATACCTTAATATAATAGCTGTCCTAATGAGCTTTTATAAGGTTTGTTCTCCCTCACGATAGAGTGAGGGAGAACAAGAGAGTTTTATTAATATTACTTAGTTCGTCTGTGTGAGCTTGTAAACCTGGATACGGCTCTGACCGTAAGCAACATAGATGTTACCATCGGCTACTGCTACATAGTTGGCAGACTTGCCGTTAGATGCCTTGCGGTGGCAAACTTCCTTGCCTGTTGTCTTGTCAAGAACAACAACTCCATAGCTACCACATGCAATGTATACATACTTACCATCTACAGCTACACCATTAGCATTACCTTCAGTCTGACCTTGCTTATCTCCAGAAGAGATAGTTGGACAAGTAAAGAAATCAGTTACTGTATTACCTGAAATCTTAGCCACACCATTCTTACCTTTGCAGACGTAGATGTCGCCATTAGGTTCGTCAATAGCTATTACCGCCTTATTACCCTTAGGTGCTACTGCGCCAACTGTGTAAGTTTTTTCAGGAGTAGTCATATCAGAACTATTGTATACGTTCAAACTGCCTGTTTCTGTCAATGCATAAATCTTGGTGCCGTTACTGATAACATGCTTGGCTACTGTGCCTTGCAGGTAGAGCTCAGCATTATCATCCTTATCGATTACGTAGAATCCCTGAGTTGTTGCCAATACATGGTCTGTACCATATGCTGCAACGCAGTTTGCGTCTACCTTGTCGCTCTTCTTATCAACAGAATGGAGAATCAGGTTGTCGCTAATGCCTGAACCTGTAATAGCAACTTCACCCATGAAAGCACCTACAGAATGACCACCTTCTACATCTTTACCATTGCCCTGCTGGCTACCTGCGAGGAATAGCTTGTCGCCTTTAACAATCAGGTGGTTGTAGTCGATATTATCTGCCTTCTTGCTCTGTTCGATAGTCAAAGTCTTGCTGCCTTCTGTCATGCTTGCAACCTCGATGCTACCACCAACTTTATTGTTTCCGTTAGTATGATATGAAACATACAACTTGTTATTTGCAGGCTGGATACATGTTGCAGACTCACCGTCCTTAGGATCTTCTGCAGAAGCAATCAAGTCAAGTTTCTGAGTTGCAACTAACTTGGAAGCATCACCCTTCCACTCATAACCATAGTTCTTGTTGTTTTCATCCTTATAGTCAACCATATCGTTCTGGGTAGTCTTGTCATAGTCGATATATGTAGCCTGGATAGCAAGATCCTCGAATGTATTCAACTCTGTAGAGCCATTGAAGCACTTTGTAAACTGGAACAGAAAACATGAGTTATTGCCACTGGTCTTGAATGAAAGGATTCTCTCATTGCCATTGTTTTCGAACTTATCAGCCTTGATTACTGCTACAGCGTTGTCTTCTGCCAACTCAATCTGACCCTGGTTGCTGTTGTCTGTTACCAAGTTGTTGACGTTTATTACGTTCTTGTTGCTTAAGCGAATCAAGCAATTCTTATTCAGGTTGAGGGTAGCGTTGCCTGCGACAATTTTTCCCTTTTCGTCCTTCGTGTTGTTTGTGACATTGATGTAGTTGGCAGAAATGTAAGCACCGCCATTTACGTTCATAGTACCAAATACTCTGATGGCAGAGTTTTTGCCAGCGGCCAAGTAGCCATCTACGTTGAGGTCCTGAGCCTTCAGGAAGCCCTCTATGCCTAACTGACTTTTAATGTTTACAGTACCGTTGCTGAAGATATTAGATGTGGTGTAAATATTTGCACCATTCTCGATGTTCAACACCGTGGCACGGATAGAACCCTTGATGTAAGCCTTTGCATTAGCACCGAAAGTAACCTTCTGAGTAGGAGTGATACTCTTTGCCTTTTCTGCAGCAGTAGTTTCTTTGATAGCTCCAAGACCTGTTGTCAAATCCTTGCCCTGGCTTGAAGTGCCTTTAAAATTAGCGTAAAGTTCACCATTGATGTTGATGTCACCAGTAGCAACAAACTTGTTCTTGGCATCTGTGCAGAATACGGTGTTGCCTTTAGCTATCATTTCGCCATTGCCGGTATATTTCAATGTAGCGCTACTCTGCAATACGATGGTAGTGTTGGTCATCTTTGTTGTATTATCGTACTCGAAAGTAGAGCCTCCGTGTACAAAGATAGTAGCACCCTCGATAGTCTTACCAGCGAAGTTAAGGCTCTTATTGCTGGTAATTGCATAGTTCTTGTTTGTAAGGTCAGCTGCGTTGTTGAGCTGCTTTGCGTTTTCCTCTTCAGGAGCATCTTTGAAAACAGGAAAAATAGAGCTGTCTTCTACTCTTGTGTTAAGGAAGAACTTTCTTGCCTTAGCTGTTGTGTTCTTGTAGTTTACAACACGGCTGTTATCTACATTCTGTGATGCAAGCGTAATTGTAGTGCGGTCAACTACGTTGATCTTTGAACCATCTGCAGGGTCACTGTTACTGTCGCTACATGATGCGAATACGAATGCCGCCAAACCGATGGCAGCAAGCTTAGAATTGAATACTTTCATATCTATTTAAGTTTAAATTGTACTTTCTGTTTCTGATTAATCTGATTAATACGATTTACTTATATTCTTGTCCTTCAGCTCGTTGTTTTTTTGGTAGTTTGACTATCGTTTTGGTAGTTTGACTATCATCCATCATCTTGCGTACACTTACAAGTGGAGCTGTTAGACGGCTGCAAATATAATGTAATTTTTTCCATAATCAGTTGTTTTTTTTTGTTAAATAAAGTTAATCCATTATTTTTCGCTCTGATGGTCACGAGGTTAGCTTGGGGTGGGAGGTAACGAATTGCCTCTTCCACTTGTCGAATGATAACTATCTCTGAAATCAATAATACGAAAATTACTCCGAAAGATAGCAAAATATCTCCGAAGAATATGAGAATATCTCCGAAAGATAGCAGAATATCTCCGAAGAATACGAAAATTTCTCCGAAAGATAGTGTGATATTTCCGAAGAATAAACCAGGAAAACAAATGTTGGGAATACGATGATGGATATGTGGTGGCGAGGTGAAGGGTGAAGGGTATATTTTAAATCTTATATATATATTCTTTTTTTAGGATTTTTGGAAAAACCGGAAAGCCAGAAAAATGAAAAAACGGATTTTTTCCCTTGCCGCGCGTATATATAAAAAAGAGTTTTCAAACCTTCACCCTTCACCTTTTTATTTAACGTTTTGTGTGTCAAATAGTTACGGGTGAAGGTGGTGAAGGGCGTTTTTCGCATTTTATAAACATATTTTAAGAGTTTGGCCCGTTTTTACATATTTTAAGCGTTTATTTTTGGTTCCGAAATGGGTGCCTTTTTTTTAGGGTCCCATTTTTTCTCTTTTCTTACCGCTAAAATCTTTGAAAAGCGAGTGGAGTAGGGTATCCCGTCTTATGTTGTGTTAAACAATTATCAGATAAAAGAAGTTAACAATACCGAAAAAGAACTGATTTTTAAACAAATATTAACGCAGAAAACTTGAAGTTTCGCATATTTGATTGAACTTTCGTATCTGGGAAAGTTAAGGGAAGTTAAAGAAGTTGTCACTCTCTACGGTCGTTCAGTAAACCAGGAAAACAATACTATTTCAGTGACTAACGAAGGCTATTTCAGTAAGAACAGGAGACTGTTCCAGTGAGAATAGCTTTCTGTTGCACTTTTTTTTCTGCATTTTTTCTTTTTTCCTGCAACCTTTATGTATCTTCTTACGTCTAACCATCAGATTTCCGAAACAAAAAGGTATTCGGTTTATCACGTATTTAGAAACATAAAAATAGAAATGATATGAAGAAATTATGTATTTGGGCGGTTGCTGCCGCTTTATTCTTTGCCCCAATGGGCTTGAGTTCTTGCAGTATGGGATCTTCTACCAGTGAAATGAGGGGAAATCTCAACTTTACGCAGGATGATTTGACTGAGAAACCTTTTAAGGCTATCGACGTGAATGTGATTGCCAGCGTTTATTATACTCAGAACAATGGCGATGAATGCAGCGTTCGATTGGACTACTCTACCATCAAGGATGATGAGTTCGTACAGAAGCTCAAGGAGAAACTCAAGGTGGTTTATCGTGACGGCGAGGTGAAGATCGGACTCAACGGAAAACTCAAGGTGCCTGCCGCGTGTAACTCTGAAAAGAATAGACTCAAGATTTATATCACCAGCCCGACCTGGTGAAGATTGCACAGGAAGGCGTGGGCTCATTCTATGCCAAGAGCATCAATAGCGACCGCCTGAAAATCGATAACGAGGGTGTAGGCTCTGTCAAGATTGGAAAGATTCTTGCCAACAAACTGGAGGTAACCAACGAGGGTGTTGGCTCGGTAAATATCGATGATGTGGCTGGAGATGATATGAACATTGATAACGAAGGCGTAGGCTCGGTGAAAATCTCTAAGATAGAGATGGGAAGTGTGAAACTGGATAATGAGGGCGTAGGCTCTGTTAATCTGGGAATGTTTAAGGGCGGCAGTCTGATTATCAAGAACGACGGCGTGGGCAGCGTGAATGCCAAGGTTGACTGCCAGAGTGTAAACGCTACTTCTGAAGGTGTTGGAGGGGTTAACTTGAGCGGCGTAACCCGTCAGTACAATAAGAAAAAAGGCGGAATCGGAGGAATTTCTGATGGCGGATTGACAGTAAGAAAGTAACGTAAGTTGTTGAAGAACAGAATATAAAGTGGTTAAGAATTAGTGCGAAATTTTTAAAATGAATTTTTGAAAATTTTCCGCAGCTAAGAAATTCGTAATTAGAAGTCCCACTTTACACCGAGGCAAGGGCGAACCATCCAGCCGGCATTGCTGCCGAAGTTGTGGCTGATTTCTACCTCGCTACCTACGCTCAGGTTCTCGCAGCCGAAGTGCTGACCTACATTGTACCAAAGCTGTGGCTCAGTGGTGAAGACGGTGTGCTCAGCTTTGTAATCGATGTTGCCATCCTTGTCGAGCTTCGGGTCGCCATCCTTATCCAGGAAAGAACTGTGGTCCTCCCACCAGAAATCTGCGAAACCGCTAAAGTTCAATCCCTTTAATCCAAAGATGTCTTTGCATCCCCAAACAGCAGTCAACTGCATCGGCACGTTCTGGTCGGTCTTGCGGATAGTCTTGTAGAGTGCCTGGAGTGTCAAGGTGTTCTTGAAACTCTTGTCGTGCATGAAATACTCCACACCGAAGAGCCAGGCATTGTTGATAGGGTAGTTCTTGGTAATACCACCATTATACTCTACGTGGAGGCTCCAGTTCTTCATTGGGCTGTTCTGCCAGAAGTTCAATGCACGTGAAATCTCTGTATAGGTACCACCCTGTGCCACGTTTGGACTGTTGGTGTCCATCTTGTCGTAGTTGAAGTCGTGGTCTACAAAGAAATAAGTGCTACCCCATTTGTCCTGCTTGAACATTTCGAGTGTGAGGGTAACAAACTTGCGGTCACTGCCGAAGTCGTAGAAAACTTGGGCGTTGGTCTGTGCTAAAGTTTTGCTCGCAGGGAGCAACGCAAGTGCCATGAGCAGTAGGCTTTTCATCTTTTTCATAATTTTTTTCTTTCTTTATTATTTATTAAATGAAACAAAAAACTGCGGACGGAAGGCCCGCAGTTTGTAATTATATTTATCCGTAACGATTAGTATTCAAAGAGAGGGTAATCCTTCATTGTAGCATTCACTTTTTCGCGAACGCGGGCAATGACCTTCTCGTCCTCAGGAGCATTCAGAACCTCCTCGATGAGTTCGGCAATGAGATGCATCATATCTTCCTTGGCACCACGTGTGGTCATGGCTGCTGTACCCAGGCGGATACCTGATGTCTGGAAGGCAGAACGGCTGTCGAATGGAACCATGTTCTTGTTGACTGTGATGTCGGCTGCAACCAGCGCATTCTCAGCTACTTTACCTGTAAGATCTGGATATTTACTTCGGAGGTCTACGAGCATAGAATGGTTGTCTGTACCACCGCTCACGATACCGAATCCGCGACCGATGAGGTCATCTGCAAGTATGGCAGCATTCTTCTTTACCTGAGTAGCATACTCCTTCCATGAAGGCTGCAGATTCTCATTGAAGGCTACTGCCTTGGCAGCGATGACGTGCTCCAGCGGACCACCCTGCTCACCTGGGAATACGGCAGAATTCAAGAGCATGCTCATCTTCTTAACCTCGCCCTTCTTGGTAGTCAAGCCCCATGGGTTGTCAAAATCCTTGCCCATCAAGATGATACCGCCACGAGGACCACGGAGAGTCTTGTGGGTAGTAGAAGTAACGATGTGTGCATACTTCAATGGGTTGTCGAGCAGACCGGCTGCAATCAGACCTGCAGGGTGAGCCATATCGATCATGAGGAGCGCGCCTACCTCATCGGCAATCTTGCGCATGCGGGCATAATCCCACTCGCGGCTATAAGCGCTACCACCACCGATAATCAGTTTTGGTTTGTGCTCAAGAGCCAGTTTCTCCATCTCGTCGTAGTCTACACGGCCTGTCTCCTTGTTCAGGTTGTAGCCGATAGGGTTGTAGAGGATACCGGATGTATTGACGTGGCTACCATGAGAGAGGTGCCCGCCGTGGTCGAGGTTCAACCCCATGAAGGTATCACCTGGCTTCAATACGGCAAGCAGAACAGCAGCGTTAGCCTGCGCACCAGAGTGAGGCTGTACGTTGGCATACTCAGCACCGAACACCTTCTTTACACGCTCGATGGCGAGGTTCTCTACGATGTCTACTACCTGGCATCCACCATAATAACGCTTGCCTGGCAGACCCTCGGCATACTTGTTAGTAAGGTAAGAACCCATAGCGTTCATCACCTCGTCACTCACGAAATTCTCAGAAGCGATAAGCTCCATACCCTTCAGCTGGCGCTGATGTTCTCTTTCGATTAAGTCGAAAATCTCTTGGTCTTTTACCATTTCCCTTTACTTTTTATGGTTGATGTTTAATGAAATCGGGTGCAAAAATAAGCAATATCTCTCAAACTACCAAATAAATCGTAACATTTTGAGTGGTATTGCTTACTTTTTGTTATAAACTACCTGTTTTTATTACTTGCAGAGCTCTACTTTGCCCAATTGCTGCTCTTTGTCGCAGTAGTGGCAACGTACGATACCGAGCACTTTGTCTACGGTATGGAAGAGGGTCTGCATAGGCTCGTTGTTGGTGATGCACTTAGGGTTGTTGCACTTTACGATGCCCTTCAATGTATCAGGAGTCTTGACGGTCTTCTTCTCTACGATTTCGTAGTCTTTGATGATACTCAGTCCGATGTTAGGCGCAACGACAGAGAGTCGGTTGATTTCCTCATCGGTAAAATACTTGTTGGCAACCTTGATGATGCCCTTCTTGCCAATCTTCTTGCTTGGCAGGTTGTAGCCGATAGTAACAGGAGTCTCCATCTTCTCCAACTGGAGCAGATTTACTACCTGATAGGTCTTTTCGGCTGGTATATGGTCGATTACGGTACCGTTCTCGATAGCCGCAACCACTAATTGACTTTTATTGTTTCCCATCTCTTTTTTTTAAAATGTTGAGTGTTGAGTGTTGAATGTTGAGTGTTGAATGTTGAGTGAGGCTTGCGCCCTTGAGGGCCATGTTAGGTGTCCGTTAGGCAACTTAACATTCAACATTCAACATTATTCAATTATGCTTTTATCGTTCTTTACATCATCGAGCGAAATGCCGAGGCAGTGGCAGAAAATAGCCTCACGTGCATAGAGACCATTCTGAGCCTGCTGGATATAGTATGCATGTGGATCATCATCTACATCGTAAGCAATCTCGTTCACGCGTGGCAGCGGATGCATGATCTTCATGTTTTCCTTCGCCTTGCAGAGCATGTCGCGCTTCAGGATATACACGTTCTTTACGCGTTCATACTCCATCAGGTCGCTGAAACGCTCCTTCTGTACACGGGTCATGTAGAGAATGTCGGCACCTGCAATCACATCTTCGTTAAAGTCCTCGTGCTCAACATATTTAATGTTGTGCTCCTTGCAGTAGAGTTTATACTCTTCTGGCATGGCGAGTTCCTTAGGTGCGATGAAATGGAAGGTAGGATTGAAGTGGCGCATAGCTGTGATAAGGGAGTGAACGGTGCGGCCATATTTGAGGTCACCCACAAGATAGATGTTCAAGTTCTCCAGGGTACCCTGGGTCTTGTAGATAGAGTAGAGGTCGAGCAGGCACTGTGAAGGATGCATGTGAGCGCCGTCGCCTGCATTTACGATAGGCACTGGTGCCACCTCACTGGCATACTGGGCTGCTCCCTCGATGAAATGGCGCATGGCGATTACATCGGCATAGTTGCTTACCATCAGGATGGTATCCTTGAGGGTCTCACCCTTGGTGGTGCTGGATGTCTTGGCATCAGAGAAACCAATGACACGGGCACCAAGACGGTTGGCAGCGGTTTGGAAACTGAGTTGGGTACGAGTAGATGGCTCGAAGAAAAGGGTCGCTACGACCTTTCCCTTCAACAACTCCCTGTTCGGGTGCTTTTCGAACTCTTGCGCCATTTCCAGGAGGTACATGATTTTCTCCTTGGAAAGGTCAGCAATGGTCACAAAATTATGTTTTTCCATTTGAAATTTGATTGAATGTTCTAAAATCGCCCACAAAGTTACATAAAAAATCTGATTTATGTGTGATAAGTCAAAACTTTTATGTAATTTTGCACAAATATTTAAAGAAATAGTGATGAGAAAGCGATTTATACATATTTTATGGGCTGTTTTCGGCACTGGAATACTCATGGTAATTCTTGCCTTTGTTGCCATCTGGTTTGGAATGATTGGCTACATGCCCGACATCGAGGATCTGCAGAATCCTATCAACAGATTTGCCACCCAGGTTTACTCTGCCGATGGCAAGGTGCTTGGTACGTGGAACCTGAACAAGGAGAACCGTATCGTGATTCCTTACAAGAAAATGTCACCTTATTTAATAAAGGCACTGGTGGCTACTGAGGATGAGCGATTCTATGAGCATTCAGGTATCGACTTCCGTGCCCTGGGACGTGCCATCGTCAAGCGTGGTATCCTGGGACAGACTAATGCGGGTGGTGGAAGTACCATCACGCAGCAGCTCGCCAAGCAGCTTTATTCTGAGAAGGCAGGCAGTACGATGGAACGATTGTTGCAGAAGCCGATAGAGTGGGTGATTGCGGTGAAGCTGGAACGCTATTATACCAAAGAGGAGATTCTGGCTCTCTATCTCAATTACTTCGATTTCCTGCACAATGCTGTAGGAATCAAGACGGCGGCCAATACCTATTTTAATAAGGAACCGAAGAATCTGACCCTCTGTGAGTCGGCAACGCTCATCGGACTGTGCAAGAATCCGTCGCTCTTCAATCCGGTTCGCTATCCGGAGAGAGCGAGGGAGCGCAGAAATGTAGTTCTTTCGCAGATGGTGAAGGCGGGATATCTGAGCCGGAGCGAGTATAGCCAGTATGCTGCTGAGCCGCTGACACTCAATTTCCACCGTACCGACCATAAGGATGGTTCGGCTACTTATCTGCGTGAGTTCCTTCGCCAGTATATGATGGCTAAGCGTCCGGAACGTAGTGATTATCCATCTTGGAACCGTGCCCAGTTTGTGGTGGATTCTATCCAGTGGGAGAATGATCCGCTCTATGGATGGTGCAACAAGAACTATAAGAAGGATGGTTCGCCATATAATGTATACAGTGATGGACTGAAGGTGTTTACAACTATCGATAGCCGTATACAGCAGTATGCGGAAGAGGCTATGTATCAGCATGTAGCCCGCTATCTGCAGCCTCGCTTCAGTGCAGAGATAGCCCGCAAACCAAGCTCGCCATACAGCGATAAGCTGACACCGAAACAGATTAAGAGTATACTGAACCGCAGTATCACCCAGAGTGAGCGTTATCGTACGATGAAGGCTGCGGGATATTCTGAGGATGAAATCAAGGCGGCATTCCGCAAGAAGCAGGAGATGACCGTATTTACCTATCATGGTGATATTGATACGCTGATGAGTCCGCTCGATTCTATCCGTTATTACAAGAGTTTTCTGCGTAGCGGTTTTATGAGCATGGATCCTAAGACGGGTGCTGTGAAGGCGTATGTGGTGGATTGGATTATACTCATTTCATGTATGATATGGTGAGTCTGGGACGCCGTCAGGTGGGTTCTACCATCAAACCTTTCCTTTACAGTCTGGCGATGTCTAACGGCTTCCAGCCTTGCGATTTGGCGCCTAACCGCCAGCAGACCTATATGGTGGCTGGTCGTCCGTGGACACCTCGTAACGCCAACCATTCACGTGCCGGACAGATGGTTCCGCTGAGTTGGGGATTGGCACAGAGTAGCAACTGGGTGAGTGCTTATCTGATGAGTAAGCTCAATCCGCAGCAGTTCGTACAGATGTTGCGCGACTTCGGCATCAGCAGTCCTGATATCCATGCATCCATGAGTCTCTGTCTGGGACCATGTGAGGTAAGTGTCAGCGAGATGGTGAGCGCTTATACCGTATTTGCCAACCACGGCATCCGTACTGCTCCAATGTTTGTGAGCCGTATCGAGGATAATGAAGGTAATACGATTGCTACCTTCCAGCCACGTATGAACGAGGTAATCAGTGCCGATAATGCCATGAAGATGCTCACCATGCTGATGGGCGTAGTGGATAATGGTACGGCAGGAAGACTGCGCTACCGTTATAACCTGGAAGGACAGATTGGCGCCAAGACCGGTACTACCAATAACAACAGTGACGGTTGGTTTATCGGCTTTACTCCACAGCTCGTAAGTGGCTGCTGGGTAGGTGGTGAGGAGCGTGATATTCACTTCGATTCCATGAGTATGGGTCAGGGTGCTACCATGGCTTTGCCTATCTGGGCGATATTCATGAAGAAGGTTTATGCCGACCCGTCGCTGGGCATCAGTCCTGCTATCAAGTTCGATTTGCCGGAAGACTACAATCCTTGTTCCCGAAAGGCAGCCGAACAGGATGACTTTGAGGAAGTAGGAGGTGGCAGTATCGACGAAGTTTTCGAATAAAAACCAAGGCATTCGCCATTTTTGCATGTATTTATTTTAAATAGTGCAAAATGGCGAATGTTATTTGTTTATATGCATTTTTTTTTGT
>ENA-OQBJ01000052-OQBJ01000052.1-human-gut-metagenome-genome-assembly--contig:-NODE-52-length-54332-cov-8.005239_pt1 | contig 54332 bp, 50 predicted proteins | sample MGYA00242743_ERZ504545 | MGnify/ENA primary metagenome ERZ504545 (study PRJEB26092, sample SAMD00036252) | human gut metagenome | host: Homo sapiens | study: EMG produced TPA metagenomics assembly of... | reverse complement strand
TGACAGGCAGGCATTCTAACCAACTGAACTAACGCACCAAACTATTTTGGCAAACCTGTAAGATGATTTTGAGCGGTGCGTACGAGACTCGAACTCGTGACCTCCTGCGTGACAGGCAGGCATTCTAACCAACTGAACTAACGCACCAATATGAAATCAAATTGAATGGCTTAGCGCTCATTTTTCATTTGCGAGTGCAAAGGTACTACTTTTTTTGGTTCTACCAAATTTTTTATGCAACTTTTTTTTACAGAAAATATTGAAAAAACATCGCATCCTCATATCCAACTTGGCTACAAAGCCATTGTTTCAGGACATTATTCCCCTCAAATCCAACAGATTGCAGCATTTTAGCCGCTTTTTGGTTTCTGATACCTACAATAGCATAAATCTGCTGAAGATGAAGTACATTCCGAGCATATTGCAACAAGCGTGACACAGAAGCCTTCGCATAACCCTGCCCCTGAAACTCCTTTTTGATGACAATTCCGAGTTCGGCACGGTGATGACGGGGATCAAAATCTGTAAGATCCAGGATACCCACCTGCTCATTCTGCTCATTCTCTACTATCAGGCGCACCTGATTGTCTACATAAATATCTGCCGAAGCACTGGTTATATAGTCGAGCAGCACCCGGCGCGAATATGGAACATTGGAAACACCCAGTTCCCAAAGCCGATCATCATTCTCTATCTGGTAGAGAAAATCAAGATCTTCCAACTCTAAAGCACGTAATCGAATATTCGGTTCTTTCATAAACTACACTTATTAATAATGTACGCGCGTACCTTATAATATAGAAATAAATCTATCCTTATAAATAACCAAATTCATCCTTATCCATCACCTCCCTATCCGTAATCACCTTACCGATGACCGTCGTATAGGTAGCCAGTTTGATATTCTCGTCAGACCGCTGCGCAAGCTGATGCAGCATCTCTTCATAGCTCATCTCGTCAGCATCAAACAATACCTGGTTTGACAGGTCGACATGAGAAGGAGAAAAGAATCCCAGACTCTTTCTGATTTTCGCAGTCATCATCTGCGTAAAGGCTACAGAGGCACGGGCATAGATGGCAAATTTGACAGGAATACTCAAGAGATGCGACATACCCGAATAATGTTTACGGAAGAAGATAAGCATCGCCTCATAAAACACATGAACATAGCGGAAGCTCGACTTCTGAGTACTTTCACCTTTGTAATGCAGGATATCTACAGGCAGATAATAGTTCTGATAACCACCCTTCAAGATACGGTAAGAAAGATCAATATCCTCGCCATACATGAAGAAATCCTCATCCAGCAACCCCACCTTCAGCAAGGCTTCACGACGAATCATACAGAAAGCACCGCTCACAACCTCTATCTTTGCCGGCTTATCCCATGGAAGATAACCCATGTAATAATGACCGAAACTGCGATGCTGAGGAAAACGGCTGCACAACCCCATCATCTTATAGAAAGCCACCATCGGAGAAGGCAATCCTCTCCTACTCTCAGGAGCCGGTTTGCCATTGGCTCCCAACATCCTTACACCCAGAGCACCGGCATCAGGATGAGAATGCATAAAACTGACAGCATCCTTGAGAACATGCTCACCGATAATGGTATCCGGATTCAGCAAAAGAACCAAATCACTCTCGCTCTTGCGGATAGCAAGATTGTTGGCACGGGCAAATCCGTTATTATGCGTACAGGCTACAACATGGAGATTAGGATATCGGGAAGCCGGGAAACAATGTTTGAGATATTCCACCGTTCCATCCTGAGAATGATTATCAACCACGATAATCTCTGCCGTATCGCCACTTGCATCACCCTGCTGCCCACACTCCAACACGCCGATAGCTTTCTCTACCGAACGCAGACACTGGGCAAGATAGTACTTCACATTATAGCTTACTATGACAACACTGAGTTTCATACCGAATATCAAATATTAGATACTGAGAGTTTAACCTTCCGCCTCTGTTGTTTCATCCTCACATCTTCCGACAGAAGGATAAACAAAGAAGAGACAGAGAAAAAGGATGATAGCCATATATCCGAAAGCAGGCGCCATCGTCTGATAATACATAAACGTATTGATCAGCATTGGCAAGCAGAGCATATTCAGACGGGCAGTGCCTAGAGGAAGAAGTGCATCTCCCTTACGGGTTACCAACTGACGGTGAATAACCTTGAAACTGAAGAGTTTGAGCGCCAAAGGAATAACGGCAATGGTAAGAAACTCCATCGCTACAGTAATCACATAGACCAACGTGACATCCCCTGCCAGATTAGTAGGTTCCAGAATTTCTGTCTCATAGAGCAAGACCAACAGGAATCCTACCAACAGGACAAAGAGAAAATTGGTCATCAATATTCGTTGTACTTGTTTGATTTTCATTTTGTTGTCTTTTGTTATTGTCCAAATGGAGTTCTGTTCAGAATACTCCGTCCGAGGGTAACCTCATCTGTATACTCCAATTCATCACCCACCGAGATACCACGGGCGATAACAGAGAGTTTAACAGGATAATCAGCAAGTTTACGGGAGATATAGAAGTTGGTAGTATCACCCTCCATCGTACTGCTGAGAGCAAAAATCACCTCCTTCACCCCACCTTCAGCCACACGCTGAACCAGCGATTCTATCTCTATATCCGAAGGACCGATACCATCCATCGGCGAAATGATGCCGCCCAAGACATGATAGAGTCCGTGAAACTGCTGCGTGTTTTCTATCGCCAGTACATCCTGCACATTCTCGACAACACAGATGGTAGAAGCATCGCGCCGGGAATCAGAACAGATCGGACAGACATCAGTATCGCTGATATTATGACAAACTCTGCAGTATTTCACTTCACGCCGCATCCTGGAAATGGTATCAGCAAAGAGTTCCACATCCTCACTCTTACGCTTGAGCATAAAAAGCACAAGGCGCAAAGCTGTTTTGCGCCCTATACCTGGCAATTTAGAAAACTCCGCCACTGCCTTTTCCAACAAAGTCGAAGAAAACTGTTGTTGCATCTTAGCAGTTTAGAGATAAATACCAATACCCAGTTTCAAACCTACGGTAGAATAATCTACATGCTTCTTGAAACTCTGATCGTAGTAGATAGCTGGCTCGAGGGTAACCGACTTGCCGAGGAAGAAAGCATAACCTACCTCTACCCCTGGCATGAAATCATTATAACCTCCGGAATGAGCCAACTTTACGCCGCCACCCAGATACAGACCATTCTGCTCGATATAATAACGTGCCTGGGCACCGACAGAGAAATAATCCTTCACGCCTTCAAGACCAGAATGATTATATTCTACCTGCCCCAACAGCATCCAGTCGTCGTCTACGAAGTATCCTGCCTTAGCCTGAATACCGAGATTGAGGTCCTGAGAGCCATTATAACTCAAGTTTAAGCCCGTCATCGACGCACCTATATACTGTTTTCCACTTTCAAACTGAGCATGGGCAGTTGTCGAAACGACAAGTGCCAATGCTGCAATAGCTATTTTTTTCATTCGTATCATATAAATTCACGTATATTGATTAATACTTATATATAAATCTATTGTTTCTTCTGATAACTGCGATACCAACCCAGGAACCATACCAAGGCAATCACCAGAATGATGACACTGCCCGTATAAGCCAGGCTCTCACCCAAAGCCAAAGCTGTTGGCGAAATGAGCAGGAAGGTTGAACATATCACGGTCATAAACAAGGCAGGAACCAGCGTCATCATAAAAGGCTTCTTCTGCTGTACCAGATAAACCGTCAATGTCCAGAGAGTGAACACAGAAAGCGTCTGGTTAGCCCAGCCGAAATACTGCCAGATGATATTGAAACCATCAGGATTCTCCATCTGCCAAACCAGAATGCCCACCGTAAGAGCAAACAACGGAGCGCAGATATAAAGACGCTTGCGCATTGAGCGCTGCTCCAAACCGATAAACTCAGCGATAATCAGACGGGCACTTCTCAAAGCCGTATCGCCACTGGTAATAGGCGCTGCAACAACACCCAGCAGAGCCAGGATTCCACCAGCCACACCCAACCAGCTGGAACATACTATCTTAACAACGGTAGGCGCATCGAAGTTCTGGATAAGCGACTTGCCGCCATCAAACTGAGCAATAAACTGCTGAGCCGCCTCAGGACTTACGCATTCACGCCATCCACCATAGTAGAAGAAATACATGGAAACCGTAGCCCATATCAAGGCAACAACACCTTCTGTAATCATGGCACCATAGAAAATAGGGCGTCCCATCTTCTCATTCTTCATGCATCGGGCCATGAGCGGACTCTGCGTAGCATGGAAACCACTGATGGCACCACAGGCTATCGTGATAAAGAGGCAAGGGAAAATCGGACTCTTCTGTACAAAAGACTCCGTTCCCAACCAAGCCGGATTCTCATTGAGATTGCAACTCTGCAAATTGCTCCAGAGTTCAGGCAATGAAGGCCACTTCACAAAGAGAACTATCATCAGAGCACCCGCCATAAAGAGAAGCGAGAAGGCAAAGAGCGGATAAATCTTTCCGATAACCTTATCGATAGGCAGTAATGTAGCAATGACGTAATAAACGAAAATCACCACAATCCAAAACATCTGGCTGCCCCAGAATGCATCCGTATTACAAATGCCACTCATAATGATAGCCGGACTGTATACAAACACAGCTCCCACCATCATCAGCAAAAGTACCGAAAAGACCAACATCACTTTCTTGGTGCGTCCACCCAAATACTTACCTACCAATTCCGGCAAACCAGCTCCACCGTTACGGATACTGAGCATACCGCTCATGTAATCATGCATGGCTCCTGCAAAGATACACCCGAAGATAATCCACAGATAAGCCACCGGTCCGTACCAGGCACCCATAATGGCACCGAAGATAGGACCCGTTCCTGCAATGTTGAGGAACTGAATCATGAAGATCTTCCAACTAGGCAGTACCATAAAGTCGACCCCATCGGCTTTGGTCACTGCAGGCGTAGGGCGGTCATCAGGACCGAACACATGCGCCACAAACTTTCCATAAAGAAGGTAACCCAATACAAGGGCAACCAAACTAATAACGAAACTGACCATTTTTCTTTTATTGCTTAAAATTTTCTCTCTTTTCGGTGCAAAATGCACTTTATTTTAATATTTCAACCGCAAAAGTAATATTTTTATTTGAAATACAAAAAAATATTGGTATCTTTGTTGCCAAATTGTAAGATTATGAAGAGATTTAAGATATTTTTTATCGTTTTATGCTCTGTTTTGGCCGCAAAAGCCCAGAGTATCGTGTTCAATAACCAGGTGCCGAAATATGAAGTAAGAGCTGTATGGCTGACAACCATAGGAGGTATCGACTGGCCACACTCTTATGCCCAGTCTTCCTATTCTGCCGAAAAGCAGAAAAAGGAACTGACGGATATACTGGACCGATTACAGCAAGCTAAAATCAACACTGTACTGATACAGACCCGCGTAAGAGGTACCATGATTTATCCGTCGGCATACGAACCTTGGGATGGATGTCTGTCAGGATTTCCGGGCAGAAGTCCGGGCTATGATGCCCTGCAGTTTGCCATCGACGAATGCCATAAGCGCGGTATGGAACTGCATGCCTGGGTGGTAACCATCCCTGTAGGAAAATGGAACGCACTCGGCTGCAAAACCCTCAGACAGAAGATTCCGAAACTCATCAAGAAGATTGGAGCCGACGGATACATGGATCCGGAAAACAGTCGGACTGGTGATTATCTAGCAAACATCTGCAGGGAAATTACACATAAATATAATGTAGACGGTATTCACCTCGACTACATCCGTTACCCTGAAACCTGGAACATTAAAGTGAGCCGGGAACAGGGACGCCGGTATATCACCAACATCGTAAGAAAGATTCACGATGCAGTGAAGGCTGAAAAACCTTGGGTAAAGATGAGCTGCTCACCTGTAGGAAAGTATGATGACCTGAGCAGATACCGAAGTTTTGGCTGGAATGCATACACGAAGGTCTGCCAGGATGCACAGGGCTGGCTCAAGAGCGGTCTGATGGACGAGCTCTTCCCTATGATGTATTTCAAGAACGAACACTTCTATCCGTTTGCCATCGACTGGCAGGAACAGAGCCATGGCAAGATTGTGGTTCCAGGACTGGGCATCTACTTTCTCGATCCGAAAGAAGGAAAGTGGAACATCAATGACGTGACGGCAGAAATGTATCATATCCGAAACCTCGGAATGGGATATGCATTCTTCAGAAACAAGTTCCTCCTGGACAACAAACAGGGTATCCTCGACTTTACCCAACGTTTCAATCCATACCCATCATTGGTTCCGCCGATGACTTGGGCAAGCAAGAACCAACCAGAACAGCCACAACAATTATCGGTAATCACCACCGATAACAAGGTATCAGTTTCCTGGAGCAATCCTTCAAACTATACGGATGGCACTAAAATCGCAACCCCTTATATATATAATAATGTATACGCGAGCAAGAAATATCCGGTAGACATCACCGATGCACGCAACCTGGTTGCCGCACGAATCATAGGAAATTCGTTCAAAATAGAAAATTCTGATGCAAAACATCTGTTTGTTGCCGTAACTTCAATGGACGGATATGGCATAGAAAGTCAGCCAACCCAAGAAAAAGAGGAAGAAAATCCACTTTTTGCCCAAAGCACAGGAGCTGCGAAATTACTCAAATGTGACGGAAAGAAGGTATATCTAGCAGAAACCACAAAAAATCTCGTTTTTGACGTTCTGATGGTCGAAACCCTGCAAGGATGCGATATTCTGCACCTCCATGCAAAAGATAACACGCTAGATGTTAGAAACTTAAAGGAGGGTATCTACCGCGTGGTAAGCATCAACAAGAAGGGGTATAGACATACATTAGGAACCTTCAAGATGAAGAAAAATTGATTTTTTTCGAAAAAAGTTGCGAAAAAATTTGGTGGAATCAAAAAATAGTAGTACCTTTGCACTCGCAATTCAGAAATGAGGCTTTTAAATGTTGCACCCTTAGCTCAGTTGGTAGAGCAACTGACTCTTAATCAGTGGGTCTAGGGTTCGAATCCCTAAGGGTGTACAAAAGATAAGAATTGGCTCCGTAGCTCAACTGAATAGAGCACTTGACTACGGATCAAGAGGTTCAAGGTTTGAATCCTTGCGGAGTCACTCTCCTATCAAAGCTTCACTGAAACAAACGGTTTTGGCTCCGTAGCTCAACTGAATAGAGCACTTGACTACGGATCAAGAGGTTCAAGGTTTGAATCCTTGCGGAGTCACCAACAAACAGTTGCACCCTTAGCTCAGTTGGTAGAGCAACTGACTCTTAATCAGTGGGTCTAGGGTTCGAATCCCTAAGGGTGTACAAAAAGAGCATTTCTTAACAGAAATGCTCTTTTTTGTTTTATATTTCTCCCTACCATTTAATATCACCTTTAAATATCACTTTATATCTCTTTAAATATCAATATAAAAAAGTTGCAGCCATCCAAAGTTTACACCCAGACAACCGCAACCAATTTACCAATCAAAAATATCTAAAATCTCATCCCGTCATCATCATACAACTCTACTATCAACAGAAGAGCCAGTAAAGAACTGCCAGCACGGCTATCATAACAACAGCTACCATTGCTTTAATCATGCAGGTAGCCACCTTCTTTAAGACAAACAGTCCTACAACAAGGACTACCAATACCAGCGCATAATATCCAAAATCATTCATATCACATTATTATATATAAACTACCAATCTGTATTCACCACCCTATTAACGGTCATTCTTTAATGCCCTGCGGAATTCAGCCGGTATCGGAGTTTCAAATTCCATAGGCTGATGCGTTACGGGATGATAGAAACACAGCACATAGGCATGCAGGCACAAGCGCTGGCATGGATCATCACCATTACCATATTTGATGTCACCACACACCGGATGCCCCATATCAGCTGTATGAACACGAATCTGATTCTTACGGCCCGTTTCGAGTTTGAACTCCACTAGAGAATGAGCCGTTGTACGCTCTAATGTATGGAAATGGGTAACAGCATACTTGCCGCCATTATCCGTATCACTGCTGTAAGTAATATAAGCCTTGTTATCTTTCAGCCAGTTGGCAACGGTACCTTCATCTTCTTCCATCTCTCCGGAAACCAGAGCCACATATCTACGGTCGTACACATTATGATGCCAATCATCCTCCAAAGCCAACTCCGTCTGCTTATCCTTGGCATAAATCATCAAGCCCGAAGTATCACGATCCAGTCGGTGGACTACATGCGCCTGACAGTTCTGGCGAGTCTTATGAAAATAATCATCAAGTACCGTTTTCACATTCAGAGTAGAATGACCGGCTGCCATACTCAATATACCGATGTTTTTCTCGACAACAATCAGATATCTGTCTTCATAAACAATCTTAAGGTATCTGCTTTTAAATACCTCCTGATTCTTCTTTGTCTTGCTCACACTCACTTTCATACCCGGCTTCAGGGCATAATCAAACTGGGTAATGGTTTTGCCATTTACCTTGATTCCCCTACCTGCAGAGTCTGCTTCACCTTAGTCTTGCTAGGTCCCTTCACATTCTCCATCAGCCATTCCAGCAACGGAGCAGGTTTTTCTACCTTGTAATGCTCATATTCATTTGGGTTTCCGTAGCCATAAGCATTATTGGTATGCTTATTAAAATTTCCTTTTCTATTTTGTTGTCTCATATTGTTATCGATATCATTTTCTTAACATGAAAAACACAGAATCAATGCTGCATTTTCTCAGTTTCAGCCTACAAAAGTAAGACTTTTCTGCAAAATAACAAAAAGCCACCATGTTTTTAACTAAAAATTAGTAACTTTTGCCAATAAATCATTGTGTTTCAAATATTTTTTTGTAATTTTGCAGCTGAATTAAAGATATAATCAGAATAAAAGATATTTAGGAACAAATAATGATTACAGTACAAAATCTTGCGATCCAATTCGGAAAGAGAGTGCTTTACAAGGATGTAACCTCAAGTTCACTCATGGTAATATTTATGGTATCATCGGTGCTAACGGTGCCGGAAAATCTACTTTCCTCCGCGCTATCAGCGGCGACCTTGAACCAAACAAGGGTACAGTAGAAATGGGACCAGGCGAGCGACTTTCTGTCTTGGAACAGGACCACTTCAAATATGACGATTTCCGCGTGATGGATACCGTCCTGATGGGCCATCAGCCATTATGGGAAAACATGAAGGAGCGCGAGCGCCTCTATGCTAAGCCAGAGATGACAGAAGAAGATGGTAACCTCGCTGCTGAGCTGGAGCTCAAGTTTGCAGAAATGAATGGTTGGGAGGCTGAAAGCAATGCCGCACAACTTCTGCAGAACCTCGGCGTAAAGGAAGACCGCCACGACAAACTCGTTGGAGATCTCTCTAATACAGAGAAGGTGCGCGTGATGCTGGCAAAGGCACTCTTCGGCAACCCAGACAACCTCCTTCTCGATGAGCCTACCAACGACCTCGACCTCGACACTGTTGAGTGGCTGGAAGACTATCTCAGCAACATTGAACAGACCGTACTCGTAGTATCTCACGACCGTCACTTCCTCGATGCTGTAAGTACCCAGACCGTAGATATCGACTTCGGTAAGATTACGATGTTTGCAGGTAACTACTCTTTCTGGTATGAGAGTTCTCAGTTGGCTCTCCGCCAGGCTCAGAACCAGAAGATGAAGGCTGAAGAGAAGAAGAAGCAGTTGGAAGAATTCATCCGCCGATTCTCAGCTAACGTTGCCAAGAGTAAGCAGACAACATCCCGCAAGAAGATGCTGGAGAAACTGAACGTTGAAGAAATCCGTCCTTCAAGCCGTAAATACCCAGGCATCATCTTCCAGATGGACCGTGAGCCAGGTAACCAGATTCTGGAGGTAGAGGGACTGAAAGCATGCGACGAAGACGGAACAGTGCTCTTCGACAATGTAAACTTCAACATAGAAAAGGGCGAGAAGGTAGTATTCCTCTCTCACAACCCTAAGGCGATGACCGCACTCTTCGAAATCATCAACGGCAACCGAAAGGCTGACGCAGGTGACTACAAGTGGGGTGTTACTATCACAACAGCTTATCTCCCACTCGATAATACAGAATTCTTCCAGAGCGACAAGAACCTGGTAGACTGGTTGAGCCAGTATGGTCCAGGTAACGAAGTTGCCATGAAGGGCTACCTCGGAAGAATGCTCTTCAGCGGCGAAGAAGTACTGAAGAAGGTAAATGTCCTCTCCGGAGGTGAGAAGATGAGATGTATGATTGCACGCATGCAGTTGCAGAACGCCAACTGCCTGATTCTTGATACACCAACCAACCACTTGGACCTGGAGAGTATTCAGGCATTCAACAACAACCTGGTAGGTTTCAAGGGCAATATCCTCTTCTCTAGCCACGACCACGAATTCATCAACACCGTGGCAAACCGCATCATCGAGCTCACTCCATCAGGCACCATCGACAAGCTCATGTCTTATGATGAGTATATCTACGATGAAGCTATCAAGGAGCAGAAGGCTAAGATGTACGGATTCTAAACAGAAAGTTATTCTACTGTTTTAAACAGCAACCACAAATTATCTTATAATTTAATAGTGCCAATTCGATGAGAATCGGGTTGGCACACTTTTTGTCAAACAACCAATAACAAGAATTATCATGTTTAAAAAATTTAAGACTATGTCAAAAGAAAAAGAAATCAATATAGAGGACGGAAACGTTCAGGAGACTGTTCAGAATGAAAATAATGAGCAGACAACTCAAAATGAAAATACTGAGGAAAATCAGAATACTGACAACAAGGCAGAAGAAGGTGACAACAATACAGACGCTGCTGACAAGAAGGCAGAAGAGATTGATCCTTTAACAAAAGCACAGCAAGAGGTAGAGGAACTCAAGAAACAGTTGCTCTATAAGACTGCTGAGTTTGAGAATTACCGCAAGCGTACCCTCAAAGAGAAAGCAGAACTGATTTTGAATGGCGGCGAGAAGACTGTAGCTGCTATTCTGCCTATTCTCGACGACTTTGAGCGTGCCATCGCTGACAAGAGCGAAGACCCTAAGGCTATCAAGGAAGGTGTCCAGATGATTTTCAACAAGTTCGTAAAGACACTCGAAGGTCTTGGCGTTAAGAAGATTGAAACCAACGACAAGGATTTCGATGTAGATTTCCACGAGGCTATTGCTATGGTTCCGGGAATGGGCGATGACAAGAAGGGAAAGATCATTGACTGCGTCCAGACAGGTTATACGATGAACGACAAGGTGATTCGCCATGCCAAGGTAGCTGTAGGTCAGTAAGAAAGAAATATCAAGAATTATTTTTCAAAATCCAGAACATTCCATTAGAATTCTGCAAGAAAATTCAATATTTGAAATAAGCAAATGGCTAAGAGAGACTATTATGAGGTGCTGGGCGTAGACAAGTCGGCATCAGAAGACGAAATAAAGAAGGCGTATCGAAAGATAGCCATTAAGTATCATCCAGACCGCAACCCTGGCAACAAAGAGGCGGAAGAGAAATTCAAGGAAGCTGCCGAAGCTTACGAAGTTCTCCACGATGCCCAGAAGCGCCAGCAGTATGACCAGTTTGGTTTCGACGGGCCACAAGGTGGATTCGGCGGATTCGGCGGTGGTGCCAGCATGGACATGAACGACATCTTCTCTATGTTTGGAGATATCTTTGGCGGACACGGCGGTTTCAGCGGCTTTGGTGGCGGCGGTTTCGGTGGCGGCTCACAGAAGCGGGTTTACCAGGGTGGCGACCTTCGCGTAAGAGTAAAACTGACTCTCCAAGAGGCAGCAACAGGTGTTACCAAGCGCTTCAAGATTCGCAAGGATGTAACTTGCTCTGCATGTCACGGAACAGGTTGCGAAGGTGGTGCCCAGCCAGAAACATGTCCGGAATGTCATGGAAGCGGCTATGTCTTAAAAACGGTGCGCAGCATGTTCGGCATGATGCAAACTCAGGCTGCATGTACAAAGTGTGGCGGTGAGGGAACTATCATTAAAAACAAATGTAAGGAATGCGGTGGCGACGGAATCGTGAAGGGCGAGGAACTCGTAGAAATCAATATCCCTGCAGGTGTCGACAACGATATGGTTGTTACCGTTGAAGGAAAGGGTAACCAAGGCAAGCACAATGGTCTCTACGGAAACCTACAGGTAATGGTAAGCGTAGAAAAGAACGATGATTTCGAGCGTGTTGGTCAGGACTTATACCATAATCTTGTTCTTGACTTTGCAACTGCCACTTTGGGTGGCGAGGTAGAAGTCCCTACCTTGGATGGTAAGACGAAGATCAAAATAGAACCAGGCACACAACCAGGCAAACAGATTCGTTTGCGTGGCAAAGGTATGCCGGCTATTAAGGGATATGGTTATGGCCGTGGTGATATTATCGTCAATATTACCGTTTTCATCCCTACATCTCTGACCAAAGAAGAAAAGAATCTTGTTGTGAAATTCAAGGAATGCGATAATTTCAAAGCAGATAATGCAGAGAAGAAATCTCTCTTTGAAAGTTTCAAGAATCTCTTTAAAAAATAAACTGTAAAGAGCAATCCCCGAAGAGGGCGAACTATCTTCGAAAGAACGGTTCGCTCTTTTCGGGGATTATCTGTATATATAATAAGGTATAACATGAATTATCAAGAAACTGTTGAATATCTTTTCACCAGCACGCCGGTTTTTGAAAAGATTGGAGCCAAGGCATACAAACCTGGGCTTGATACGATGTATAAAATGGATGAACACTTCGGACATCCTCATAACCAATATAAATGTATCCATATTGCAGGAACCAACGGAAAAGGTTCATCATCCCATACACTTGCTGCAATCCTGCAGAGCCAGGGCTATAAGGTCGGTCTGTTCACATCTCCACATCTTGTAGATTTCAGAGAACGCATTCGCGTAAATGGTGAGATGGTAAGCGAAGAGTATGTAATCGACTTTGTAGAAAACAACCGGAAATTCTTCGAACCGCTACATCCTTCGTTCTTTGAACTGACCACCATGATGGCATTTCAGTATTTTGCAGAACAAAAGGTAGACTTTGCCGTCATCGAAGTTGGATTGGGAGGAAGACTGGATAGTACCAACATCATCACTCCTATCCTATCCGTTATCACGAACATCAGTTTTGACCACACCCAATTCCTCGGGAATACACTCGGCGAGATTGCAGGCGAAAAGGCGGGTATCATCAAGCCACAGATACCTGTCGTTATTGGCGAATGGAACGAAGAGACCCAACCTGTGTTCATCAAGAAAGCCCATGAGCAGAATTCTCCTATCCATTTTGCACATGCAACTGACGCAGACATGAACTTCGAACTGAAAGGCAACTATCAGAAAAAGAACTTCTGCACCATATCCGCAGCCGTAGAATGCCTGAAGGAAGAAGGAATAGAAATCAAAGATGAAAGCATAAAAATCGGCTTCGAACATGTATGCGAGCTGACAGGCTTACGTGGCAGATGGGAAAAACTCAACGAGCACCTCTCACCATCTGTGATACGGGACATAACCTTGCCGGATGGGAGTATCTGGAACCTCAGATTGCATCCGTCAAAGCCGATACGAAACATATTGTCTTCGGAATGGTTGACGACAAAGATGTAGAGCATGTAATGGGACTATTAGAAAAGTTGCCAAAAGAAAGCACGATTTTCTATTGGACACAGCCATCAACCAAAAGAGCGATTCCTGTAGACAAATTATACGGATACTCACAAAAGCACGGCTTAAACGGAACATGCTATCAAACTATCGCACAGGCATTTAACAAAGCAAAAGCAAACGCAAAAAAAGATGATTTTATCTTTATTGGCGGATCTAGTTACGTCGTTGCCGATTTGCTATCAGAATCGTTTTAGGATTTTTTAAATCAAAAAGTTCATAAAATATTTGTAATACTCATTTTTTTTTAGTTACTTTGCAGTACATTACTTAAACCAAAGTAAGGTAACTAAAAAAAGTGAGATATTATGAATACAGAACCAGCAAATAAGTGTGGTTTGAAAAGAGAAGATTTTCAGACCACAGTGAATGGCAAGAAGACTGATCTCTTCGTGTTAAGAAACAAGCAAGGCAACGAAGTTGCAGTGACTAACTATGGTGGAGCAGTCGTAGCCATCATGATGCCAGACAAGGATGGCAACTATGCCAACCTCATCCAAGGCCATGACAACATACAGGACGTCATCAACTCGCCAGAGCCATTCTTGAGTGTGCTCATCGGTCGTTATGGCAACCGTATTAAAGAAGGCAAGTTCATACTTCACGGCAAGGAGTATCAATTAGCATGCAACGATGGTCCCAACCACCTGCATGGTGGACCTACAGGTTTCCACACCAAAGTTTGGGATGCAACCCGCATGAGTGATAGCGCTGTCGTATTGAAATACACGAGCCTTATGGTGAAGAAGGCTTCACTGGTGAGTTGACAGTTTGGGTAGCTTACACATTGACCGACGACAATGAGTTCGTTATCAAGTATCAGGCTACAACCAACAAGACAACCATCTGCAACCTGACACATCACGCTTTCTTCTCAATCCAGGGTATTGCTAATCCTACCCCAACAGTTGACAATATCATCTGTGAGGTGAACGCAAACTACTATCTCCCTATCGATAAGTATTCTATCCCTACAGGTGAGATTTTGAAGGTTGAGGGCACACCATTCGATTTCCGTACACCAAAGCCAATTGGTCAGGACATCAATGCAGACAACGAGCAGATCAAGAATGGTCAGGGCTATGACCACAACTATGTATTGAACAAGACAGAAGAAGGTGAGTTGAGTTTCGCTGCCCGTATAAAAGACCCTGTAAGCTGCCGTACCATGGAGGTTTATACCACAGAACCAGGTTTGCAGATGTACACAGGTAATTTCCTTGCAGGTATCTCAGGACAGTTTGGTGCAACATTCCCACGTCGCAGTGCAGTCTGCTTCGAGGCACAGAAGTTCCCAGACACTCCAAATCACACCTATTTCCCAAGTTGCAGATTAAATCCGGGTGAAACATACATCCAGAAGACAATCTATAAGTTTGGAATTGACAAATAAATCAGAATAAATCATGGAGCAGGTACTCTAAACAGCACTTGCTCCATTTTCGCGCTTGAATGACAAAACCCATCCAGCGCGACAACAATCTTAAAGAGAAGTCTTAACGTCTTTAAAGAAGAAACAACCTCTTTACCATAAAAGAGAATCAATAACCTCTTCAAAAAGAGTATAAACAAGCTTTTCGCAAATAATAATAACAAATAACAATATCAACTATCAAAAAAAATGGAAAACCAAAGTAAAAATGGCAATATCATCGCCATTATCACGATGATGTTCCTCTACGCCATGATTTCGTTCGTAACGAATTTGGCTGCTCCTATCGGAGTTATTTGGAAAAATGTATTCGCTGACAGCGGAAGTGCTAACATGATCGGTATGTTGGGTAACGCCATGAACTTCTTGGCTTACCTCTTCATGGGTATCCCTGCAGGTAAGTTGCTCACCAAGATCGGTTACAAGAAGACCGCCCTCACCGGTATCGCTACCGGATTCGTAGGCGTGCTCATCCAGTTCCTTTCAGGTAAGTTCGGTGCCGACATCTCAGGCTTCGCCGTTTACCTCTTCGGTGCGTTCATCTCAGGTTTCGCAGTTTGTATTTTGAATACTGTTGTAAACCCAATGTTGAACCTCATAGGTGGTGGTGGCAACCGCGGTAACCAGTTGAACCTCATAGGTGGTACATTGAACAGTTTATCCGGAACTTTAACCCCAATGCTCGTAGGTGCCTTATCGGTACTGTTACTGCTAATACAAAAATGGTAGATGTGAACCTCGTGCTTTACATTGCCCTTGCCGTATTCGCAGCAGCATTCGTTATCTTGAACTTCATCCCTATCCAGGATCCAGAGATGGGTAAGACTACAGACAAGACTGTATTCGAGCATTCACCATGGGCTTTCCGTCACTTCAACCTCGGCGTTATCGCAATCTTCGTTTATGTAGGTGTTGAGGTAGGCATTCCTGGAACATTGAACTTCTACATTTCTGATACAACAGCAAATGGTGGTGGTTTCATCAATGGTACAGCCTTGGCAAATGCAGCAGCTATCGGTGGTTTCGTTGCAGGTACATATTGGCTCCTGATGCTGGTTGGTCGTCTTTGTTCCAGTTTTATTGCTGACAAGGTATCTAGCCGCATGATGATGATGATTGCCAATGGTGCAGGTATGATCTTTATCGTCCTCGCCGTACTTCTCGGCAAGTCAACAACAGTAGAAATGCCTGTATTTACAGGTACATCATTCCAGATGGTAACAGTGCCTATCGCAGCCATGTTCCTGGTACTCTGCGGTCTCTGCACTTCTATCATGTGGTCTTCTATCTTCAACCTTGCTACTGAGGGTCTTGGCAAGTATACAGCCCAGGCTTCAGGTATCTTCATGATGATGGTAGTAGGTGGTGGATTGATGCCATTGGTACAGAACTTCATCGCAGACAATGCTGGCTATATGGCTAGTTACATTGTGCCTCTCATCTGTATGGCATACATGTTCTTCTATTCTGTAGCTGGCTGCAAGAACATCAACAAGGATATTCCTGTTGATTAATAACACGAAATAAATTAGCCTAAGGCTTATATAGTCTTGGGGCTAAATCATATAATCAAATCTTTAGTAACAACACAACAAAAACTTAACTAATTATGGATATTGAAAAAGTAAGAAGCCGCTTCATCAAGCATTTCGATGGTAAAACAGGTAACATCTACATGTCACCAGGTCGTATTAACCTGATTGGCGAGCATACCGATTATAATGGTGGATTTGTTTTCCCTGGTGCAGTAGATAAGGGTATCATGGCAGAAATACGTCCTAACGGAACAGATACCGTCATGCTCTACTCTATCGACTTGAAGGACCGTGTAGAATTCAAGGTTAATGATCCTGAAGGTCCACGCGCTTCATGGGCACGTTACATCTATGGTGTTTGCCAGGAGATGAAGGCATTGGGCGTTGACGTAAAGGGTTTCAATGCAGCATTCTATGGTGATGTGCCTCTCGGTGCAGGTATGTCTTCTTCTGCTGCTCTTGAAAGCTGTTTTGCTTTTGCTTTGAACGACCTCTTTGGTGACAACAAGGTTTCTAAATGGGATCTCGTTCTCGCTGGTCAGGCTACTGAGCACAAGTATGTAGGTGTTAACTGCGGTATCATGGACCAGTTTGCTTCTGTTTTCGGCAAGGAAGGTAAGTTGATGCGCCTCGATTGCAACAGCCGCGAATTTGAATACTTCCCATTCGAGCTAAGGGCTATAAACTCTGCCTGGTAAACTCTAAGGTAAAGCACGAGTTGGCAGGTTCTCCATACAACGACCGCCGCAACTCTTGCGAAAATGTTGTTAAGCACATTGCAGCAAAGCACCCAGAAGCTAAGTTCGAAACTCTCCGTGATTGCACATGGGAGCAGTTGGAAGAGGTTCGCGCTGAGGTAGGCGAAGAGGATTACAGCCGCGCTCACTTCGTATTGGGCGAGAAGGACCGCGTTTTGGCTGTCTGCGATGCTCTTGAGAAGGGCGACTATGAGACAGTAGGTCAGAAGATGTACGAGACTCACTACGGCTTGAGCAAGGAATACGAGGTAAGCTGCGAGGAACTCGACTTCTTAAACGATGTTGCTAAGGAGAATGGTGTTACTGGTAGCCGTATCATGGGCGGTGGCTTCGGTGGCTGCACCATCAACCTGGTAAAGGACAATATCTACGACAAGTTCGTTGAGGACATTACAGCTAAGTTCACAGCTAAATATGGTCATGCTCCAGAGATTTACCCTGTAATAATCTCTGAGGGTTCTCACAAGGTTTGCTAATATATACATTATATATAATATAAGGAACTGCAGTTAGTATTGCTAACTGCAGTTTTTTTGTCCCAAATAAGACAAAAACAGGCGTTTTCATACAAATAGTGTTAAAAAGACACTTTAGAAGGAAAAAAGTTAGGGAAAACGCTTGCAGATTCGAAATAAAATTGTAATTTTACACCCAAAATGAATAGACAATAAAAAACAGCCTAAAAATGAGTACATTTAAGACCCTATTTATGGGAGTTGGTTTTGCGGCTATCGCTACCCTCTCAGCTTGTTCATCAAGCAGCAATGCAAGTCTCACACAATCTGGTTTGAATCCGGCAGATTTCGATTCAACAGTATTGGGCAAGAAGACTGAGTTAGTAACTCTCAAGAATGCAAACGGCATGGAAGTTTGCCTCACCAATTATGGTGGACGTGTCGTTTCCATTTCCGTTCCAGACAAGGACGGAAAGCCAACAGATGTGGTTCTTGGTTACGATAATATCCATCAGTATGCTGACACCCTTAACTCTCCTTCAGACTATGGTTCTTCTGTAGGACGTTATGCCAACCGTATCAAGGATGCTAAACTTTCACTTGCTGGTTCAACATACCAGTTGAAGGCAAATGATAATGGCAACTGCTACATGGTGGTGGTGCTACAGGATGGTTGAACCAGGTTTACGACATTACAGAGAAGAACGACTCATCCGTTACCTTCATTATCAATGTGAAGGATGGCGAGAATGGTTTCCCTGGCAACGTAACAGCAACAGCTAAATATACAGTCAAGAGTGACAACACACTCGACATCGAGTTTGGCGCTACAACAGACAAAGAGACCGTTGTCAATATGACCAACCACAGTTACTTCAACTTGAATGGCGATCCATCTAAGGAAGGTTTCGATCAGATAATGTACATCAATGCAGATAAGTTCACTCCTGCAGATTCACTTTACATCCCAACTGGTGAAATCAAGAGTGTCGATGGAACCCCTATGGATTTCCGTAAACCTGCAGAAATCGGCAAGAAGGTTGATTATAACTTTGATCAGATTAAGAATGCCACAGGTTACGACCACAACTGGTGTTTGAACACATATAAGAATGGTAAGGGCGATGACAAAACAGTTTGCGCAAGCCTCTACTCACCAAAGAGCGGTATCCTTCTTGAAGTATTTACCAACGAGCCAGGCATTCAGGTTTACACCGGTAACTTCCAAGGCACAGGTATTGCCTGCAAGCATGGCATCAAGTATCCTAAACACGTAAGCGTTTGCTTCGAGAGCCAGAAATATCCTGATTCTCCAACCAAGATTGCTCAGGGTGTAAAGGATTGGACAGATGCCACATTGAAGCCAGGAGAGAAATACTATTCTCACCTCGCTTACAAATTCAGCATTAAAAAGTAAGCGTAAGTTAGTTTAAAAGTCAGCGAACCGGCGGATAAAGTCCGCCGGAACAACTAACATCCAACAAGAAGTTTTCGCAATGACAAAAAAAAACGAAATGTGCTGGATAAGAAACTAACATAATAAGCATTCAGTAAAAGAAAAGAATAAACAAATAATAATAAACAAACAATCTTATAGTAATTATGAATTGGAATTCAACAGAATTCGTATGGCTTGATTGGGCTATACTCGCCATTGGTGTTATCGGCGTAATTTGGGCTGTCTGGCACGCAATCGTGAAAGACAGAAAGGCTCAGAAAGGTGAAGACTCTTCTGCCTACCTCTTCGGTAAGGGTGAGCATGGTATGTAATCGGTATGGCTATCTTTGCTGCCAACATAGGTTCTGAGCACCTCGTTGGTTTGGCTGGTACAGGTGCCAAGAGTGGTGTTGGTATGGCACACTGGGAGATGCAGGGCTGGATGATCCTCATCTTGGGTTGGCTGTTCGTACCTTTCTACCAGTTGCTCATTAACAAGATGGGTAAGATTATCACCATGCCAGACTTCCTGAAGTTCCGCTATACCCAGCGCACAGGTTCATGGCTCTCTATCATCACCCTCGTAGCTTACATCCTTACTAAGGTGAGCGTTACAGCCCTTACAGGTGGTATCTTCTTTGAATATCTTTGGGGCTTGAACTTCTGGGTTGGTGCCATCGGTCTGATTATCCTCACCACCATCTTCACCGTATTCGGTGGTATGAAGGGTGTGATGACATTGTCAACTATCCAAACTCCTATCCTCGTCATCGGTTCTTTCCTCGTACTCTTCCTCGGTCTCTCTACCCTTGGCGGTGGCAGCATAGCTGCTGGTTGGGCCGACATGATGGATTACTGCGGCAAGCTGAACAATGGTTATGGTACAACTCACATGTTCCACTGGGAGGCAGGTGACTCTATGTATCAGGAGTATCCTGGTTTCGTAGTATTCATCGGTGCAACCATCATCGGTTTCTGGTACTGGTGTACTGACCAGCACATCGTTCAGCGTGTACTCGGTCAGGTTCCTGGCGAGAGCAACGTAGAGGTTATGAAGCGTGCCCGCCGCGGTACTATCGCAGCCGGTTTCTTCAAGGTACTCCCTTGCTTCATGTTCCTCATCCCAGGTATGATTGCAGCCGCATTGGCTCAGAAGGGTGCCATCCAGATGAACGAGACTGATGCAGCCTTCGCCATCATGGTAAAGACCGTTCTTCCTGCAGGTATCAAGGGTATCGTAACCATCGGTTTCATCTGCGCACTCGTTGCTTCATTGGCAGCATTCTTCAATAGCTGTGCTACCCTCTTCACCGAGGACTTCTACAAACCATTGAAGAAGGGCATGTCTGAGGCTCACTACGTACTCGTTGGCCGTATCGCTACCGTAGTAGTTGTGGTTCTAGGTTTCGCATGGTTGCCAATCATGATGAAGATGGATACATTGTACAACTATCTCCAGGGTATCCAGTCACTTCTGGCTCCAGCCATGGTAGCCGTATTTGCAATGGGTATCTTCTTTAAGAAGATTACTCCAAAGGCAGGTGAATACACCATGATTACCGGTTTCCTCATCGGTATGCTCCGCCTCGTTACCAACGTCATCACTGATACAGGTAAGGCTACAATGATGGTGCATTCTGGGATTACACCGCATGGTTCTGGCAGACCAACTGGCTCGTATTCGAGTGCTGGTTGCTCGTATTCCTCATCATCTTCATGGTAGTAGTAAGCTGCTTTACTCCAGCTCCAAGCAAGGAGCAGGTAGAGGCAATCACCTTCACATCAGACTTCAAGAAGTCTATCCGTGAGAGTTGGAGTGCCTTCGATATTATCGGTACCCTCGTAGTAATCGGCCTCTGCGCAGCATTCTACGCATACTTCTGGTAAAATATTATTCACGTCAGGAGTAAGAAGTGAGGAGTCTGGAATTTTCTCAAAGATCAGACAAAACTGTTTCTGTTGAAAAAATCCGCGATCCTTTCTTCTCCTTCTTACTCCTTGATTTTCCTCTCGAACCTGCTCTATGAAGAGCAAGCAAAAGAACACAACTATACATACATTGAATCATTACATCAAAACAGCAGAAAGACCATGACCCAGTTTTATAATGAATACTCCAAAGTATTAGTATCCGTCGATTGTATCATTTTCGGTTTCGACGGTAGCAACCTCCAGGTACTGATAGGCAAACGCAAGATGGACCCGGGAAGAGGCGAATGGTCACTCTATGGTGGTTTCGTTGGCGCAACAGAAAATCTCGAAGATGCTGCCAACAGAGTCATCCTGGAACTTACTGGAATGAAAAACCTCTATATAAGACAAGTAGGAGCTTTCGGCCGCATCGACCGTGACCCAGGTGAGCGAGTTATCTCTATCGCCTATTGCACTCTCATCAATGTGAAAGACTATGATGACAGCCTCCGTGTAGAACACGGATTGGAATGGGTTAGTCTGAACGAACTTCCAGAACTTTACTCAGACCACAAACTCATGATCCGCAACGCTATCGCACAGATACGCCGCCGCATCAATCATGAGCCATTAAGCTTCAAACTCCTCCCAGACCTCTTTACGCTGACACAGCTTCAGCATGTATTCGAGGCAGTAATAGGCGAAGAGATTGATAAGCGCAACTTCCGCAAACGCGTGAAGGATATCGACTTCATCGAGAAAACAGAACTCATCGATAAAGTCAACTCGAAACGAGGCGCCGCCCTCTACCGCTTCAACAAGAAAGCATACGAGGAAGACCCATCGTTCAACTTGAAATAGAATAAACAACTTAAAACAAAAGATATTATGTTAGAAGAATTAAAAGAAAAAGTGTTCAAGGCAAACCTTGATCTCGTTAAGCACAACCTCGTGCTCTTTACATGGGGTAATGTGAGTGGTATCGACCGCGAGAAAGGTCTGGTTGTCATCAAACCATCAGGCGTCGATTATGACACCATGAAGGCTAGCGATATGGTAGTGGTAGACTTGGAAACAGGTAAGGTAGTAGAAGGCGATCTGAATCCATCATCTGATACACCAACTCACCTGGTTCTCTACCGCGCATTCCCAGAGTTGGGTGGCGTAGTTCATACTCACTCTACTTATGCTACCGCTTGGGCACAGGCTGGCTTGGACATCCCTAATATTGGTACAACTCATGCTGATTACTTCCACGATTGCATCCCTTGCACTGATGCAATGACAGAAGATATGATGGCAGAATATGAGCACAACACAGGTGTTGTCATCGTTGACCGTTTCAAGAAAGATAACATCAACCCAGTTCATACTCCTGGCGTATTGGTTAAGAACCATGGTCCTTTTACATGGGGTAAGGATGCTGACCAGGCTGTTTATCACGCAGTAGTAGCTGAACAGGTAGCAAAGATGGCTTTCATCTCATTCTCTGTGAATCCAAACACCACCATGAACCCATTGCTCGTAGAGAAGCACTTCAACCGCAAGCACGGTCCTAACGCTTACTACGGACAGAAAAAGCACTAATTAAAGGGTGTCTCAAATAAAAATATTGAATCACATTAACAATAACAATTAATACAACAAACAATCATGATTAAAGCATTTGAAAATTTAGAGGTATGGTTTGTAACTGGTGCACAGCTTCTTTACGGAGGCGAAACAGTTAAGATAGTTGATGGTCACTCTAAGGACATGGTAGATGGTCTGAACAACAGTGGCATCATCCAATCAAGGTAGTTTACAAGGGCACAGCTAACTCTTCTGCAGAAGTAGAGGCTGTCATGAAGGCTGCCAACAACGATGAGAAGTGCGTAGGTATCATCACATGGATGCACACCTTCTCTCCAGCTAAGATGTGGATCAAGGGCTTGCAGGCTCTCGAGAAGCCTCTCCTCCACTTCCACACTCAGTACAATGCAGAACTCCCTTGGGATTCTATCGATATGGATTTCATGAACCTCAACCAGTCAGCCCACGGCGACATCGAGTTCGGTCACATCTGCACCCGTATGCGCATCCCTAGAAAGGTAGTTGTAGGTTACTGGAAGAGCGAAGAGGCTCAGAAGCAGATTGCAACATGGGCTCGCGTAGCTGCTGGTGTTGCTGATGCTCACAACGTACGCTGCTTGATGTTCGGTATGAACATGAACAACGTTGCCGTAACAGATGGCGACCGTGTAGAGTTCGAGCAGCGCTTGGGTTACCATGTAGATTACTACCCAGTATCTTCACTCATGGAGTACTACAAGAAGGTAACTGATGCAGAAGCAGATGCTCTCGTTGAGGAATACAAGAAGGAGTACACCATCAAGATTGATGAGTCTGGCGAGGAAGTATATTGGGAGAAGGTGAAGAACGCAGCTAAGGCTGAGATTGCTCTCCGTCGCGTATTGAAGGATGAGAACGCAGTAGCATTCACAACCAACTTCGATGACCTCGGCGATGCTGACATCGACGATCCAAACTTCTGCGGTTTCGACCAGATTCCTGGTTTGGCTTCACAGCGCCTGATGGCAGAGGGTTATGGTTTCGGTGCTGAGGGTGACTGGAAGACAGCTTGCCTCTACCGCACACTCTGGGTAATGAACCAGGCTTGGAGAAGGGTTGCTCATTCCTCGAGGACTACACACTCAACTTCGCTGCCGACCGCACATCTAGCCTCCAGAGCCACATGCTCGAGGTATGCCCATTGATTGCAACAGACAAGCCAAAGCTCGAGGTTCACTTCCTCGGCATCGGTATCCGCAAGCAGCAGACTGCCCGTTTGGTATTCACATCTAAGACAGGTAAGGGTGTTAAGGCAACTGTAGTTGACCTCGGCAACCGTTTCCGTCTCATCGCAAGTGAGGTAGAGTGCATCGAGCCAAAGGCAATGCCTAAGCTCCCAGTAGCTTCAGCTCTCTGGTTCCACAGCCAACCTTCGAGATTGGTGCAGGTGCTTGGATCCTTGCTGGTGGTACTCACCACAGTGCATTCTCTTACGATATCACTGCTGAGTACTGGGAAGACTTCTGCGAGATTCTCGGTATTGAGTTCGTCAACATCGACAAGAACACAACTATCAGCAGCTTCAAGCAGCAGCTCCGCAACAACGAGATTTACTACATGCTCAACAAGGCGTTGAGATAATTTAAGTGAAGAGTGAAGAACGAAGAGTGAAGAATTCCATTGCTTTTCTCTTTGTTCCTTACATTAAAGAAAGAATCAATAATGAGCGCAAAAACTATTATAGAATCAGGTAAGGCCATTCTCGGTATCGAGTTTGGCTCTACCAGAATCAAGGCTGTCTTGATCGACACCGACAACAACCCTATCGCACAGGGTAGCTTTGAGTGGGAAACCAGTTGGTTGATGGTCTCTGGACTTACAGCATCGACACAATCTGGAAAGGTTTGCAGGATTGTTATGCCGACCTCCGCAAGAACGTGAAGGCTGAGTACGACTGCGAAATCAAGCAGTTGGCTGCCATCGGTATTTCTGCGATGATGCACGGCTACATGGCTTTCGGTAAGGATGAGAACATTCTCGTTCCTTTCCGCACATGGCGTAACACCAATACAGCCAAGGCTGCAGCTGAACTTTCAGAACTCTTCCACTTCAACATCCCATTGCGTTGGAGTATCTCTCACGTATATCAGGCTATCCTGAATGGTGAGAACCACATCAACAAGATTGACTTCCTTACCACTCTCGCCGGTTATATCCACTGGCAGCTCACAGGCAAGAAGGTTTTGGGCGTAGGCGATGCATCAGGTATGCTCCCTATCGACTCTAACACCAACAACTACGATGCAGAGATGGTAGCTAAGTTCGATAAGCTCATCGAGCCTAAGAACCTGGGCTGGAAGATTCTCGACATTCTCCCTGAGGTGCTGAACGCAGGCGAAGATGCTGGCGTATTGACCGAGGAAGGTGCAAAGAAGCTCGACCCATCAGGCACACTCCAGGCAGGCACCCCACTCTGTCCTCCAGAAGGTGATGCAGGTACTGGTATGGTAGCTACCAACGCTGTACGTCAGCGCACAGGTAACGTCAGTGCAGGTACATCTTCTTTCTCTATGATTGTATTGGAGAAAGCCTTGAGCCAACCTTACGAAGTCATTGATATGGTGACTACTCCAGACGGTAGCCCTGTAGCAATGGTTCACTGCAACAACTGTACTTCCGACCTCAATGCATGGGTAGGTTTGTTCAAGCAATATCAGGAGTTGCTCGGTGTTCCAGTAGATATGAACGAGGTATTCGGCAAGCTCTACAACCACGCTCTTGAAGGCGATGCTGATTGCGGAGGATTGATTGCTTACAACTATATCTCTGGTGAGCCTGTAACAGGTCTTGCAGAAGGTCGCCCTATGTTCGTACGTTCTGCCAACGACCACTTCAATCTTGCCAACTTCATGCGTGCCAACCTCTATGCTTCAGTAGCTGTATTGAAGATTGGTAACGATGTATTGTTCAAGGACGAGAAGGTACAGGTAGATCGCATCACAGGTCATGGCGGTTTGTTTAAGACCAAGGGTGTAGGTCAGCGCATCCTCTCTGCAGCCATTAACTCCCCTATCTCTGTCATGGAGACAGCAGGCGAAGGTGGTGCATGGGGTATCGCCCTGCTCGCAGGTTATCTCGTTAACAACGAAGAGAAGTTGAGCCTGGCAGATTATCTCGACAAGAAGGTATTTGCAGGCAATACTGGTGTAGAGATTGCACCTACTGCCGAAGATGTAGCCGGTTTTGATAAATATATTGAAACCTACAAGGCTGGTCTTGCTATCGAAAAGGCAGCAGTTGAGAACAAAAAGTAACTAAACGATAAATACGTGTGGGGATTCTACCTCCACAAACGTATTATACTAAAAATCGACAACAAATAATAAGAACAATGATGAAGAAACTATTCGCTACCACATTGCTTTCAACAGCAGTTGCATTCTCAGCTCAAGCTCAGGATGTAACAGGAACAATCCATGCCAACCAGGGAACACAGAAAATCAATAAAGAGATTTATGGCCAGTTTGCCGAGCATCTCGGAAGTTGCATCTATGGTGGTCTTTGGGTAGGTCCTGATTCTAAGATTCCTAACACTCAGGGTTACCGCAACGACGTGCTCCAAGCCCTCAAGGACCTGAAAGTGCCTGTATTAAGATGGCCTGGAGGATGCTTCGCTGACGAGTATCACTGGATGGATGGTATCGGTCCACGTGAGAAGCGACCAAAGATGCAGAACAACAACTGGGGTGGAACCATTGAGGACAACTCTTTCGGTACACACGAGTTTCTGAATCTCTGCGAGATGTTGGGTTGCGAGCCTTACATCAGCGGTAACGTGGGTTCCGGCACTGTTGAGGAATTGGCAAAGTGGGTGGAATATATGACCAGCGATGGAGATACTCCTATGGCAAAACTCCGCCGACAGAACGGCCGCGACAAGGCTTGGAAGGTAAAATACCTCGGTGTTGGTAACGAAAGTTGGGGCTGCGGTGGCAACATGCGTCCTGAGTATTATTCAGATCTCTTCCGCCGCTACTCTGTTTATTGCCGCAACTATGACGGGAACCAGCTCTATAAGATTGCATCTGGAGCGAGCGATTACGATTATAACTGGACTAAGGTATTGATGGACCGTATCGGCAACCGTGCCAACGCCATCTCTCTACATTATTATACAGTAACAGGCTGGACAGGCAGCAAGGGTTCTGCCACCAAGTTCAACAATGAGGATTACTACTGGACCATGGGCAAGGCGCTCGGCATAGAAGATGTCATCAAGAAGCACGAGGCTATCATGGACAAGGCTGATCCAAAGAAGCAGGTAGCCCTCCTCGTTGACGAATGGGGAACCTGGTGGGATGAGGAGCCTGGCACTATCAAGGGCCATCTCTATCAGCAGAACTGTATGCGCGATGCCTTCGTTGCAGCACTCTCGCTGAATGTATTCCACCGCCATACAGAACGTGTGAAGATGACCAATATCGCACAGATTGTCAACGTACTCCAATCAATGATCCTGACAGATACAAAGGGAACAGGTCACATGGTTCTGACTCCAACCTATCATGTATTCAACATGTACAAGGACTTCCAGGAGGCAACCTATCTCCCAATGGATGTAAAGTGCGACTCTATGGATGTTCGCGGCGATGATCATGCAAAAGATGGAAGAAAGATTCCATTGGTATCTACTTCAGCAGCCAAGAAGGCAGATGGAACCATTGTGGTTGCTCTTGCCAATGTCAGTCTTGACAAGGCTCAGCAGGTAGAGTTTAATCTGGATGGTGCAGCTGCTCCAAAAACTGTAACAGGACAGATTCTTTCCTGCAACAAGGTGAGCGATTACAACGACTTCGCACACCCGGATGTAGTGAAGCCTGCAGTTTTTAAGGATGCAAAAGTAAAGAAAAACACCCTTAAGGTAAAAATTCCTGCAAAATCTATCGTAGTTTTGAAAATAAAATAGTATCTTTGAAGGCGAAAAAAGGAAGTATCCTTCTTTTGAGTAGCCTTCAGAGTTAGAAAAACAAGAATATTTCAGCAGAAATAACAACAATAATAAATATAAAATTATGAACGACATTAAAGTAATGAATCATGCAGCTGATAACATCCGTATCTTGGCTGCTTCAATGGTAGAAAAGGCAAATTCCGGTCACCCAGGTGGTGCTATGGGTGGTTCTGACTTCATCAACGTGCTCTTCTCTGAGTACCTGGTTTATGATCCAGCAGATCCAACATGGACTGGCCGTGACCGCTTCTTCCTCGACCCAGGTCACATGAGCCTATGCTCTATGCTGGTTTGGCTTTGCGTGGTTTCTTCTCTATGGAAGACCTCAAGCAGTTCCGCCAGTGGGGTTCTGTAACTCCTGGTCACCCAGAGCTCGACCTTCAGCGTGGTATCGAGAACTCATCTGGTCCTCTCGGTCAGGGTCATGCCCTCGCAGCTGGTGCAGCTGTTGCAGAGAAGTTCCTCGAGGCTCGTCTGGGTTCAACCATGATGCAGCACAAGATCTACGCATACATCTCTGATGGTGCTGTAGAGGAAGAGATTTCTCAGGGTGTTGGTCGTATCGCCGGTAACCTCGGTCTGAACAACCTCATCATGTTCTACGATTCTAACGACATCCAGCTCTCTACAGAGTGTGGCGTTGTTATGAACGAGGATACAGAGATGAAGTACAAGGCTTGGGGCTGGAATGTCATCAAGATCAACGGTAACGACGTAGCTCAGATTCGTGAGGCGCTCGATGCTGCCCAGAAGGAGCAGGACCGCCCTACCCTCATCATCGGTAAGACCGTAATGGGTAAGGGTGCTCTCCGCGCAGACGGCACAAGCTACGAGGCTTGCATCAATACTCACGGTGCTCCTCTCGGTGGCGACGCTTACGTAAATACTATCAAGAACCTGGGTGGTGATCCTGAGAATGCATTCGTTATCTTCGACGATGTAAAGGAAATCTACGCTAAGCGTGCTGAGGAGTTGAAGAAGATCGTAGCTGAGCGCAAGGCTGCAGAGGCTGAGTGGCGCAAGGCTAACCCAGAGAAGGCAGCTCAGATGGATGAGTGGTTCAGCGGCAAGGCTCCTAAGGTAGACTGGAGCAAGGTTGAGCAGAAGGCTGGTTCAGCTACACGTGCAGCATCAGCTGCTTGTCTCGGTGTTTTGGCAGAGCAGGTTCCTAACATGATCTGTGCTTCTGCTGACCTTTCTAACTCTGATAAGACAGATGGTTTCTTGAAGAAGACCAAGAGCATAGTTCGCGGTGACTTCTCTGGTGCTTTCTTCCAGGCTGGTGTTGCAGAGTTGACTATGGCTGATATGTGTATCGGTATGATGCTCCACGGTGGTGTGGTTGCAGCAATGGGTACATTCTTCGTATTCTCTGATTATATGAAGCCAGCTGTACGTATCGCAGCCTTGATGCAGGTTCCAGTGAAGTTCATCTGGACTCACGATGCATTCCGCGTTGGTGAGGATGGACCTACTCACGAGCCAGTTGAGCAGGAGGCACAGATTCGCCTCATGGAGAAGTTGAAGAACCACGCAGGTAAGGACAGCGTTCGCGTATTCCGTCCAGCTGATGCTGACGAGACTACAGTTTGCTGGAAGCTCGCTATGGAGAACGTTGAGACTCCTACAGCTTTGATCTTCTCTCGCCAGGGCATCGCTAAGTTGCCAGAGGGTACAGACTACGAGCAGGCTGCTAAGGGTGCTTACATCGTAGCAGGCAGCGACGAGAATCCAGACGTTATCTTGGTAGCTAGCGGTTCTGAGGTTTCTACATTGGAGGCTGGTTGCGAGGCTTTGCGTGCCGACGGCATCAAGGTTCGCGTGGTAAGTGCTCCATCAGAGGGCTTGTTCCGTGGTCAGAGCAAGGAATATCAGGAGAGCGTATTGCCAAAGAACGCTAAGATCTTCGGTATGACTGCCGGTCTTCCTGTAACACTCCAGGGTCTCGTAGGCGCTAATGGTAAGGTTTGGGGTATGGAGAGCTTCGGTTTCTCTGCTCCTTACAAGGTACTTGATGAGAAGCTCGGTTACACAGGCGAGAACGTTTACAAGCAGGTAAAGGCTTTCTTGGCAGAGGCTTAATTAGCATAAACTAAACAGGAGTTGGAAGCTGGAGTTGGAGATTTTGCCGGATGGCAGATTTCCATTTCCGGCATCCGACTCCTTTCACTCTTTTAATATTAACCTTGTGAAGGATAAGGTTTTACCCCGTTTTCTTCACTTAAAAACTTAAGTATTATGGAAGTAAAGACAGTTGGTATTGCATGCGATCACGCAGGTTTTCCATTGAAGCAATTTGTATTGGAATATTTGGAAAAGAAGGGTTATCCTGTAAAGGATTATGGTACATACAGCGATGCGAGTGTAGACTATCCTGACTTCGGTCATGCTCTTGCTAAAGGCATTGAGAGTGGCGAAGTATATCCAGGTATCGGCATTTGCGGCAGCGGCGAAGGTATCGCCATGACATTGAATAAGCATCAGAGTGTACGTGCCGGATTGGCATGGTGCAAGGAGATTGCTCATTTGGTTCGTCAGCACAACGATGCCAACGTATTGGTACTTCCAGGTCGTTTCGTAGACAACAAGACCGCCGAGGCTATTCTCGACGAGTTCTTTGCCACAACATTCGAGGGTGGCCGTCACGAGCGTCGCGTCAAGAAGATTCCTGTTCAGCAGTAAAGTTCTGAATGGATAAAAAAGAATTAAGGCTGAGTCATCGCATGATGGCTCAGCCTATTTTTATGGAATACGGACATACCAAGAAGCTTTTTACGACACATGAACAACTTCAATAAATGCACGCAAGCGTAAGATACAATCGCAGAATACGGAAGAAGTTGCCGGAAAAGACAGATGAAGTTGTCGGAAAAGATACTATAGGTTATCGGAGAAGTTAACTCCGTAGGCCGCACAACAGCTGTTGTGCGCTTGCATAACAGCTGATATGCGCTCGCACAACACCTGTTGTGCATGCGTAGACCAGCTGATGGACGCCTATAGCAAACCAACATTACTCGCTGATGTTTTATCAATCATTTAGCCACTAAAAACACAGTTCTATTTGTTATTTTACCGGAACAACCCTATGTCAAAGAAATAAAAAAAAAAGGGATGCCACACTAGGTGACATCCCCCTATGAGAATCAAATACTTATTTGAAGCTTAAACTTTACTTGCTCTCAGCCTCAGCCTGCTTGGTCTCAGGTGCATTAGGACCATAGTAGCCATAGTAAGCCTGGTAACGAGTGTACCCCCAGTTAGCCTGAGCCTTCTCTGGATCGAGCTGCTTAGCCTTGTCGAGAACTTTGATAGCCTCCTGGTAAACAACCTTGCGGCCGTTAGGATCCTGCAAGTTACCAGCCTTGCTGTTGTAGCAAGCACCCAGATAAGTAAGAACAACTACGTTATCCTCCTTTGCAGCAAGAGCCTGCTTCAAACACTTGATAGCGTTGTCTGCATCGTTCTTCTGGATATACATCATACCCTTGTTGGCAAGAGCTACAAAGTTGTTAGGATTCTTTGCAATAGCTGCGTCCAAAAGTTCAGTCTGCTCCTTCTCCATCTTCAATGAAGAGTACATAGAGTTCAAACCATCGAGAACAACATCATTGGTCTCGTCCTTTGCAAAGATATCCTTGAGCTTGTTAACATAGGCAAGAGAATCCTCGTGAGTCTTCAAGCGTCCTTCATTACATAGAGCTTGAGGTTGAGGGCATCCTTAGCCTCCTTCTCACTCTTCATGGCGATGTCGCAATACTTCTCGCAACGGGCAGCATCCTTAGCCTGGTATGCATAACGGGCTGCAAAGAGAGCAACCTGACCGATATACTCCTTCTCGCCATCCTTCTGCTTCTGGTCTACAGAAGCGAAGAGAGGCTCATTGTCTGTATCTAGGAATGCACCCCAATACTTCAATACCTCATCAGCCTTATTGTTCTGGGCTGCAGTCTGACCCGCATTAACGAGCTGAACGCGAGCACCCCATACACGGCTAGCGTTGTTGTTAAACTTAGGAGCAACCTTACCCTTAGCGTTAGGAAGCTGGTCGTACTTGTAGCACTCAATAGCATTGATCAATGCATTGTATGCGCCCTCAGACATAGCAGCCTCGTCAACCGGGTCGTTCTTCTTCATGATCTGATTGGTCTGCTGGATGCTCTGCTGGTCGTTGAACTGCTTCATAGCGAGATCAACGAGCTTGTTGTAAGCCTTGGCCTTCTCTGCATCGTTAGCCATCTGACCCAAATTCTGCTTAACCAAAGCCTCAGCCTCGGCATAAGACTTAGCCTTCATGACAGCCTTGAGAGCGTCACTGTCGCCTGCGAATGCTGATGTGGCACCTAGTACCATCATTGCAGCTACTAAAAACTTTTTCATTTTTCTTAATGAGTTTAAAAGTTGTTGTTATTTATTTTTACGCGTCTTTTCTTTTATTCGAAATCTACGTTGTCCGAATCGGTATCATCTGCTTCAGATGCTTCGTCAGCGAGATGAGCCTCAGCAGCCTCTTCAGCAGTCTTGGCACCTACGGTATCATTCTCTATCTCCTCGCTCTTCTTAGCCCAGGCAGAACGGCTCTCCTCTTCTACAGAAGCCTCGAGCTCTGAACTCATCACCTTGCATACGCTGGCAATGACATCATTCTTCTTAGCAAGATTGATGAGGCGGACACCCTGAGTAGCACGGCCCATGACACGGCAATCAGCTACGGCAAGACGAATCACGATACCACTCTGGTTGATAATCATGAGGTCGTTATCATCGGTTACGTTCTTGATAGCTACCAGTCGACCGGTCTTGTCGGTAATATTCAGTGTCTTCACACCCTTACCGCCACGCTTGGTAACGCGGTAATCGAGTACATCAGAACGCTTACCATAACCCTGCTCGCTCACTACCATCACGGTTTCCTTCTCAGGATCGTTGACAACAATCATACCTACTACAGCATCATTACCCTCATCGAGGCGCATACCACGAACACCGGTAGACGTACGGCCCATTGTACGGATCTCGTTCTCGTCGAAACGGACAGCACGACCATTGCGGTTGGCAATAATCAGCTCGTTATGACCATTTGTCAGACGAACATCTACCACCTCATCGCCCTCTACGATGTTGATAGCAATCACACCATTGGCACGTGGACGGGAATATGCCTCCAGACAGGTCTTCTTCACCGTACCATTCTTGGTAGCGAAGACTACATAATGGTTGTTGATGAACTCTGCATCATTCAATCCCTTCAAGCGGAGGAATGCATTCACCTGGTCATCGCTCTCGATGTTGAGGAGGTTCTGGATGGCACGACCCTTGGAATTGCGGTCGCCCTCAGGAATCTCGTAACACTTCAACCAGTAGCAGCGGCCCTTCTTGGTGAAGAACAGCATGGTCTGGTGCATGGTAGCAGGATAGATATACTCGGTGAAGTCCTTATCACGGGTACGGGCACCCTTAGAACCTACTCCACCACGAGCCTGCTCACGGAACTCTGACAATGGGGTGCGCTTGATATATCCGAGATGACTCACGGTGATAACCACTGGGTCGTTTGGATAGAAATCTTCTGGATTGAACTCATGGTCATCTGGCTTAATCATGGTACGACGTACGTCACCATACTTCTCCTTCACCTCGTTGAGTTCATCCTTCATTACCTTCTTGCAGAGCTCAGGATCGTTCAGAATCTGGTTCAAGTAGTCGATGGTCTTCATCAACTCGTTGAATTCATTGTGCAACTGTTCCAGACGCAAGCCTGTCAACTGGCTGAGGCGCATATCCACGATGGCCTTACTCTGAAGTTCATCGAGTTCGAAGCGCTTCTCCAAGTTGCGCTGGGCATCAGAAGGAGTCTTGCTGGCTCTGATAATATGTACCACCTCGTCGATGTTGTCGCAAGCAATAATCAAGCCCTCGAGAATATGAGCACGCTCCTGAGCCTTCTTCAGTTCGAACTGGGTGCGGCGGATCGTAACATCATGACGATGCTCTACGAAATACTTCACACACTCCTTCAAGCTCAAAAGACGTGGACGGCCATTAACAAGAGCGATGCAATTAACTGAGAATGAACTCTGAAGAGCTGTCAGCTTAAAGAGTTTGTTCAAAAGAACATTAGCATTGGCATCACGCTTCACATCAACAACGATACGCATACCCTGACGGCCAGACTCATCGTTTACATTAGCAATGCCATCTACTCTGCCTTCCTTGGCAAGGTCAGCAATAGCCATCACGAGCTGCTCCTTGTTAACACCATAAGGAATCTCGGTGATAACAATCTTATCATGGTTTTCACCACTTTCAATCTCAGCAGTGGCACGAACCACGATTCTGCCTCGACCCGTTTCGTATGCATCCTTCACTCCCTGGATACCATAGATGGTAGCACCGGTTGGGAAGTCAGGAGCAGGGATATACTGCATCAATCCATCGGTGTCGATGTCAGGATTATCGATATATGCACAGCAACCGTCAATTACCTCACCCAGGTTGTGGGTAGCATATTGGTAGCCATACCTACTGCAATACCGTTACCACCATTTACCAGAAGATTAGGAATCTTGGTAGGCATCACGGTAGGTTCCTGCAGGGTATCATCGAAGTTGTTGGTCATATCAACCGTTTCCTTGTCAAGGTCATCCATGATATGCTCACCCATCTTGGAGAGGCGGCACTCTGTATAACGCATGGCAGCAGGAGAGTCACCGTCAACAGAACCGAAGTTACCCTGTCCGTCAATCAAGGTATAACGCATGTTCCACTCCTGTCCCATACGCACCAGAGCGCCGTAAACAGAAAAGTCACCGTGAGGGTGATACTTACCGAGCACCTCACCAACAACACGCGCACATTTCTTATAAGGTTTGTCACTGGTGTTTCCAATGCCGAGCATACCGTAAAGAATACGGCGGTGCACAGGCTTGAAACCATCGCGTACATCAGGGAGGGCACGAGCCACGATAACTGACATCGAATAATCGATGTAGCTCGACTTCATCTCCTCCTCAATGTTGATCTTCATGATTCTATCATGATCCATTGTCTGATTTTCGTCCATTTCTTATATTAATGTATTATTGTTTATTCGTTACTTTCAAAACGTCTGTTTTCCATCCGGAAATCGCGTTTAAGGGCATTTCCTTGCGTTCTAAGCCGTTTTACCCTTTTGAAATTCCCGACAAAGATACAAAAAAAAAATGATACTAAAACGCTTTAGAGACGAAAAATCGCATTATTTTAGCATTATTTGTATTTTAACAATGCAAAAAAGTTGGCATATCATTTGCTATTATTGAAAATAATGTGTACTTTTGCACTGAGTTTTTTTTAAAATATAAGCAAATATGATAAATCCGTTTTCACATATACAGGACATACTGAACAGAAGTAGCAAAGAAGCAGCACGCACCTTGGAAGAGAAATCAGCGTGGAGCATCTGATGCTGAGTCTGATCAGCCAGAACGACAGCGATGTCAACAAGCTCCTGAAGGGCGCAGACATCAGTCCGATGGCTTTCAGCGGAGTCCTTAACAGCAAACTGGAAAAGCGTGTGGAAGAAACTCCTGCCGATAACGTGAAGGAGAACAGCCACATCCCATTCAGCCAGATAACAGACAGCATTATCAGAGACTCTATCCGCGAGGCAAACAACTACGAGCACTCCAAGATTGTAGAGCCAAGACATCTGCTGCTTGCCATCTTGAGAAATGACAAGAACCCTGTAGCCAACTGGCTGAGTCAACTGGCTTAAGCTACGACCGTGCCATCGAAATGCTCTATCCTACTGACAAGATGATGAGCAGAAGACAGAAGAGCCGAAGGATTTCAAAATGGAACCCCAAACACCAGATTCAGAAACCCCTGATGCTGACAGGCAGGAGGAAGCAGAGAGCCTGGAGATGCTGGTGGAATAGAAGCAGAAGATGACTACAACGAGCAGAACGACATGATGGAAACTGACGAAGAGCCATTCGATATGGAAAAGGACCAGAACCCGATGAGACTGTCTACCCGTTCAAATGGGACTCCACGCAAAAAGAGCAGTACCCCTACCATCGACAAATTTAGTTTCGACCTGACCAAGCTGCAGCCGATGGAAAATTGGATCCTGTCGTGGGCAGAGAGAAGGAGATTCAGCGTGTGCTCGAGATTTTGGGTCGCAGAAAGAAGAACAACCCAGTATTAATAGGTGAACCGGGCGTAGGAAAGAGTGCCATCGTAGAAGGACTGGCACAACTCATCAACAACCAGGAAACATCGCCTATGTTCTTCAACAAGCGTCTGGTAAGTCTCGACCTGACTGCCATCGTTGCAGGAACCAAATTCCGCGGACAGTTTGAAGAGCGCATCAAGAATGTCATCAAGGAACTGGAGGACCATCCGGAGATCATCATCTTCATAGATGAGATTCACACCATGATAGGCGCCGGTTCCGGCGAAGGAAGCATGGATGCCGCCAACATTCTGAAACCAGCCCTGGCAAGAGGTATCATCCAGTGTATCGGTGCCACCACGCTCGATGAGTATCGCAAGAGCATTGAGAAGGACGGAGCCTTGGAGCGCCGTTTCCAGAAGGTTATCGTTGAACCAACTACACGCGAAGAGACCCTGCTGATACTGCACAACATCAAGGAACATTACGAGAAGCATCACTGTGTGAGATATACAGACGAGGCTCTCGAGACATGTGTCAAACTGACAGAGCGCTATATCACCGACCGCCACTTCCCAGACAAGGCTATCGACGTGATAGATGAAGCCGGCTCGCGCGTACATATTAATAATGCAAGTGTTCCTGCTCCATATATCAAGCTGGAAAAAGAACTGAAAAAGATAATCAGCAAGAAGCAGCAGGCTGTAGCAAACCAGAACTTCGAGATGGCAGCCTCATGCAGAGATGCCCAGACCAAGATCGAGAAAGAGATTGAGGACATGAAGGCGCAATGGCAGCAGGGAGAGATTGGCGAATATGTTGAGGTGACAGCCGAAGATATTGCAACGTTATCAGCATGATGACCGGCGTACCGGCTCAACGCATGGCAGAGGGTGAAAGCAAACGTCTGAAAGATCTGGAACACAACCTGAAGCACAAGGTGATTGCTCAGGATAATGCCATCAACAAGATGGTAAAGACCATTCTGAGGAACCGTGTAGGCTTGCGCGACCCTAACCATCCTATTGGCGTATTCATGTTCCTGGGTCCTACAGGTGTAGGTAAGACCTATCTTGCCCAGAAACTTGCCGAGGAAATGTTTGGTTCGAAAGATTCACTCATCAGAATAGACATGAGCGAATTCTCCGAGAGTTTCAACACCTCACGTCTGGTAGGTGCGCCTCCAGGATACGTAGGCTATAACGAAGGTGGACAGCTGACCGAAAAGGTACGCCGCAAACCATACAGCATCGTATTGCTCGACGAAATAGAGAAAGCCAACAGCAAGATATTCAACCTGCTCTTACAGGTACTCGACGAAGGCAGACTTACCGATGGCAACGGCCGACTCATCGACTTCCGCAACACCATCATCATCATGACCTCTAATGCAGGAACCCGCCAGCTGAAAGATTTCGGCAGAGGCGTCGGCTTTACTTCTGCAGGTATAAAAGGCGGATTGGCGATGGATGAGAAAGACAAGGAGTATGCCCGCAGCATCGTCCAGAAGAGTCTGAGCAAGCAGTTTGCTCCAGAGTTTCTGAACCGTCTCGACGACATCATCACCTTCGACCAGTTGGATCTCAATGCCATCAAGCGCATCATCGACCTCGACCTGGAAGGACTGGTCAAGAGAATAGAAGACTTGGGATTCCATTTCCAGATTACCGAAAAGGCAAAGGAGATGGTAGCCAAGAAGGGATACGATGTGCAGTTTGGTGCCCGCCCACTCCGCCGCGCCATCCAGACCTACATCGAAGATTCCGTTTGCGAGATGTTACTCGATGGCACAATGAAGCCAGGCGACACCATCTCGGTAGGCAAAAATTCGAAAAAAGAAGAATTGACATTCAAGAAACTATAATCTGAAGAGGGACTATCCACTGGCGATAGTCCCTCTTTTATTATGAACCCGGTATAGCAACCAACGAACTTTAGTTAATAAGAGTTAACCACGAGAAAAGTTTAGGCAATAATTTCTTATTTCAAAAAATATTCATTACCTTTGCATCTGCTTTAGGGCAAAAAGCCATGATGGCTCAGTTGGTAGAGCAACGCATTCGTAATGCGTGGGTCGCGGGTTCGAGTCCCGCTCGTGGCTCTTTCTTGTGAAAGGAGTTAGTATTTTCCTTTGCGAGATTAGCACATCGGTAGTGCACGGGCTTCCCAAGCCTGTGAGGCGGGTTCGACTCCCGTATCTCGCTCAGAACATCAGTAACCCAGGGTTGAACCCTGGGTTTCTTGTTTTTATTAACATCTTTTCAGCCTTCTATAGCAACAAAATCACTTTTTTCGAGTTATTACATAAATATAACTAAGATAATAGAACAAAAATGAAGAAACATATCATACTTGTACTGGCGCTCGTCCTGTCGTCAGGGCCTCTTTTCGCACAGAGTTCACACATGACCGATGATCAGGTAATGAGCTTTGTGGTGAAAGAACATGAGCGTGGCACAGCCAATTCTCAGATTGTTACCAAACTGATGCAGAAGGGCGTAGACATCTCCCAGATTCGACGTGTACGCAATAAGTATCAGAAGATGTCGCAGCAGAACGAGCTCTACAGCACAACCGCTGCAGGAAATACAGGCAACAAGAGAATGCGGACCAACAATGGTAAGCATAGAGAAGATTACCAGGACAAGAACAAAGAGAAGCAGGCTTCAACCTATAGCAACTATCGCATCCAGAGCAAGCAGAACGACAGCTACTACTCATCTTATGATGAAACCAACCCAGATTATGACGATTTCAGCAAGGAAATGAACGCCCTGGTACCCGATACAGCTACCATGGTAAAACAGCTGCAGGCTGAGCTCAACCAGAAGCGCAGTAAGGTTTTCGGCCGTGACATCTTCAATAACAAAGATCTCAGTTTCGAGCCAAACATGAACATCGCTACCCCACAGAACTATCGTCTGGGGCCTGGCGATGCCGTCATCATAGATATCTATGGCGCCTCTCAGAAAACCATCGAGAGCACCGTTTCGCCAGATGGTGAAGTAACCATCGAGGGTTATGGACCGGTCAGCGTTTCAGGCTTGACCGTAGCTCAGGCTAATGCCCGCCTGCGCAATACCGTGGGCAGCAGATACCGTTCAAGCCGCATCAAGCTTACCGTAGGACAGACCAAGACCATCATGGTAAACGTAATGGGCGAGGTTAAGATTCCGGGCACCTATACCCTCTCAGCCTTCGCTACCGTATTCCATGCACTCTACATGGCTGGCGGAACCAACGATCTGGGTACATTGCGAAACATCAAGGTATACAGACACAACAAACTGGTAACGGTTGTTGATATCTACGACTATATTCTAAACGGAAAGCTGACGGGTAATGTCCGTCTTGCCGACAACGATGTTATCGTAGTAGGTCCATACGATTGTCTCGTAACCATCGCCGGAAAGGTTAAGCGCCCGATGATTTACGAAATGAAGAAGAACGAGAGTGTCAATTCCCTTCTGAAGTATTCCGGTGGTTTTACAGGAGATGCTTACAAGAAATCAGTAAGACTGAACCGCAAGACCGGCAGAGAACGTGCCGTATATAATATAGAAGAGTTCGACTTCTCCAGTTTCCGTATCGATGACGGCGACTCAATCAGCGTAGACAGCATCCTGCCACGCTACGCCAACACCGTAGAGGTGAAAGGAGCCGTATTCCGTCCGGGCATGTACAATCTGGGCGAGCAGATCAACAGCGTACGCACCCTGGTAGAGCATGCCGAAGGATTGACTGAGGAGGCATTCACTAACCGTGCCGTAATGCACCGCATGAAGTCAGACCGCTCACTCGAAGTAGTAAGTGTAGACATTGCCGGCATCATGAACGGCAAGACTCCAGATATCCCATTGAAGGAAAACGATGTTCTCTTCATCCCTACCCGACAGGAAAAGATTGTAGAGCGCACCCTCACCATCCGTGGCGAAGTGCAGTATCCAGGCGTCTATCAATATGCCGACAATGAGACCCTCGAAGACTTCGTTCTTCAGGCAGGCGGCTTGACCGACAAAGCTTCAACCGTTAATGTAATGGTAAGCCGTAGAGTGATGGATGCCAAGGCTTTACGTCCAGATAGCGTTATCGCCAAGACCTACACTTTATCTCTTAAAGACGGCTTCGTTATCGACGGCACTCCAGGCTTCAAGCTGATGCCATTTGATGAAGTAATGATTCGTCAGAGTCCGGCGTATGTAGAGCAGCAGAATGTATCAATTACCGGTGAAGTGATGTTTGCCGGTCTCTATACATTAGACCGTCGCAACGCCCGCCTGAGTGAACTCTTCAAGAAGGCAGGTGGAACTACCGACCAGGCATATCTCAAGGGAGCCCGCATCATCCGCAAAGCCAACGAGCAAGAGAAGCAGCGCATGGAGCAGTATTGAAGATGCAGCGCGAAGAGATACAGAAAAATCTTCTGCAGCTAGCCTCCAGCAGCAACAATGCCAGTGCCATCTCGCAGACCTCTAAGGATGTAGAGCGCACCAATATAGAGAAGTTCAATGTATCTAGCGAATACCCTGTAGGTATCGACCTTCCAGAAGCACTGGCGAACCCAGGCAGCGATGCCGACATCATCTTGCGCGAGGGCGACCGTCTGGTCATTCCTCAGTACAATGGTACGGTAAAGATCAATGGTGCCGTAATGTTTGCCAATACGGTAGCCTACGAAAAGGGCAAGAAGGCAAGCTACTACATCGACCAGGCAGGTGGCTTTGCCTCAGATGCATTAAAGAGCAAGGCATACATCATCTACATGAATGGCAAGGTAGCCAAGCTTTCTCATGGTGCCAAAGTGCAGCCAGGCAGCGAGATTGTCATCCCAGCTAAGCTGAAGCGGAAGATGAGTACCGCAGAAATGATGAGTATGGGAAGCAGCATGAGCAGCATCGCCGCCATGATTGCTACGATTGCTAATATGAGTAAGTAAGAATAATCAAACACCTATAAAAAAGGAGTCATTTTATGAAATATCCTATAGGAATACAAGATTTCGAAAAGCTACGTACAAATGGATATTCGTATGTAGATAAGAGCCGATTCGTGTACAAGTTGGCGACAGAGGGAGAATACTATTTTCTCAGTCGTCCACGCCGATTCGGAAAGAGTCTCTTTCTGTCTACTTTGGAAGCATACTTCCAGGGTAAGAAGGAACTCTTCGAGGGCTTAGCCATATATGACTTGGAAACAGATTGGAAGAAATATCCTATCTTCCATATTGATCTCAACACAGCCAACTTTCGAGAGAAAGACAGTCTGTACACAGTTCTTAATGACTACCTCACAACTTGGGAATGCAAATATGGAACCCGTGAGTCAGAAGCCACACTGGCCCTTCGTTTCAAGGGTGTGATAGCACGAGCTGCAGAGAAAGAAGGATGTGGTGTTGTAATTCTTATAGATGAATACGACAAGCCTATACTTCAGACCTTGCGCGACCCAGAGTTACAGGCTGAACACCGTGCACAGCTGAAAGCATTCTATTCGGTATTGAAGACCCAAGACCGATATATCAAGTTTGCATTCCTCACAGGTGTAACCAAGTTTGGCAAGGTTAGCGTGTTCAGCGACCTCAACAACCTGACGGATATCTCGATGGACCACCGCTATATCAGCATCTGCGGAATGACAGAGAAGGAATTGCTTACGAATTTCAAGGAAGGTATCAACGAATTAGCCGAAGCCAATGGCGATACAGAAGAAGCCACAATAGCAAAACTGAAGGCAAGATACGACGGATATCATTTCGAGGAAAATACAGTAGGCATCTATAACCCATTTAGCGTACTGAACACTTTGTCAAGACTTCGCTATAAAGACTACTGGTTTGAGACTGGCACACCCACATTTCTAGTTGACTTGCTGAAAATGCACAACTATCGTTTGCCAGACATGACAAAGGAAAGGGTATCAGCCGATGTAATCAACAGCGTGGATTCACTGTCAACCAATCCGATACCTGTGATATACCAGAGTGGTTATCTCACTATCAAAGGCTATGACGAAAGGTTTAAGAAATACCTACTAGGCTTCCCTAACAAAGAAGTGGAAGAAGGTTTTCTTAACTTTCTGCTGCCGCTATACTGTTCAGCAGGTGACCGTTCCGCCTTTATGGTTGATGAGTTTGTGAAAGATGTGGAAGCAGGACATGTTGAACAATTCATGAATCGGCTTACCGCTTTCTTTGCAGATAACAGCTATCAGGTAGCAGGCGAAGCAGAACTTTACTTCCAAAATGCCCTATATCTCATTTTTAAGATTATGGGATTCCACACACAGGTAGAAATACCGACAAGTGATGGCAGGATGGACGTTCTCATTCAAACTTCCGACTACATCTACATCATCGAATGCAAATTAGACGGAAGCGCCGAAGAAGCTCTGCAACAGATAGAAGTCAAAAACTATGCAGCTCCTTTCGCTATGGATAAGCGAACAGTTGTCAAGCTAGGCATCAACTTCTCCAGCAAGACAAGAGGAGTTGAGAGCTGGAAGCAGAGATAAGTTAGCAGCATCGCCATGATTGCTACGATTGCTAATATAAGTAAGTAAGAAATTGATTACAAAGCAAAAATGGAAAAAATAATAATAACCTTGAGGTAATTGATCTCAGAATCATTATAAAGAAGATATGGTCTAAGAGAAAGTTATACTATATCGTATTACCTATAGTATTTGTTCTCTCTTGCGCATATATTCTTTGTATACCTCGTACATATACATCAAGTCTGAGTTTAGCTCCTGAGGTAAACAACAATTCAAATATTGGTGGTACACTCGGTTCGTTGGCCTCTTCTTTTGGTATTGACCTTGGAAATATGGAAACAACCGACGCTATAAATCCGATGCTCTACCCTGACTTGATGGAAGACAATGGTTTCGTAGTTGGATTATTTGATATCAAGGTAAAAACAAAAGACGGAAACGTAAAATGCAGTTATTACGATTATCTGACTAAACATCAAGAGTATACTTTCTGGGCAAAGGGATTTGGTTATATCAAAAAACTCTTTCAAGAGAAGAAAGCAACAAGAGTTTCTAAAAAGATCAATCCTTACATGCTTTCAAAGAAACAAGATGATGTAGCATCAGCCATCCGTAAGAACATCACAATCAATATCGACAAGAAAACTGCCGTTATCACCATTTCTACAGAGGCTCAAGACCCACTGATTTGCAAGACTATTGCGGATTCCGTAAAAGAGCGTCTTCAGGTATATATCACAAACTACCGAACCCGCAAAGCTCGTGTAGACGAACAATACTATAAGACCCTCATGACTGAAGCAAAGCATGAGTACGAAAAAGCTCGCCAAAGATATGGTTCATACGCTGATGCCAATACTGATGTGCAGTTGGCTAGTTTGCAATCAAAGCAAGATGATATGGAAAACGATATGCAGCTAAAGTATAATGCTTATAGTGCAATGGTAACCCAATATCAGGCAGCCAAAGCAAAAGTACAAGAACGAACACCAGCCTTTACGGTAGTAAAAGGAGCTGCTGTTCCAATAAAAGCAGCCAAACCAAAGCGTATGCTATTTGTACTGGGAATGCTAGTATTAGGAATTATTCTATCAAGTTTATACATTATAAAAGATGACTTATTAGGAAAAGTCAATTCTTAGGAAAGACTAGTATGGATGCAAACAAAAGAATTATCACTAACACGATAGCTCAATATACAAATCCATCATCAATATCTGCCTCTCGCTATATTCTACTCGTCTTATTCTTGAGGCATTGAATATCAGCGATTATGGAGTTTATTCAGTTGTGGCTGGTGTGGTAGGAATGTTTGGCTATCTGGCTAATTCTCTTGTTGTTACAACACAACGATACATATCCTATTATTATGGTGCTGGCGACAAGGAATATGTCAAGAAGGTATTTGCCAATAGTGTATTAGTACATATTATTATCTGCGCTATTTTCTGTGCCATTCTTATTCCTATAGGAAATTATATGGTAGGTTCTTTTCTGAACATAGCGGCAAACAGAATCAATGCAGCATTGGCTGTATATTATGTCACAATACTGATGCTTGTCATGACCATTGGTTCTACCCCTTTCAAGGCACTGCTTATTGCACATGAAAACATCGTTTACATATCAGTTGTAGAAGTGATAGACGGCGTTTTGAAATTGGTACTTGCTATCGTATTAATGTACTTAGACGTGGATAAACTGATATTCTATTCCCTTATGATGTTAGTTATCTTGTCACTCAACTTTATGGCGTATTTCGGCTATTGCAAGATAAAATATGAGGAAAGCAGAATAGCCTTCAAGCGCAATATCATAGACAAGCAATGCATGGGACAGATAGTAGGCTTTGCAGGATGGACAACCTTTGGCATGTTGGCGGGACTATCCCAGACTCAAGGTACAGCCATTATTCTCAACAAAGTATTCGGTACCATCATGAATGCATCATTCGGCATAGCATCGCAAGTAAATGGAGCTATCAGATTTGTGTCAACCTCGATCCTTAATGCCATGAATCCACAAATTATGAAGGCAGAAGGACAAGGTGACAGACAAGAGATGTTATCATTAGCAGGTAAAGAAAGTAAATTTTCTACGGCTTTGATGATTCTCATATCAATACCTCTAATGTACGAGATGCCGAGCATATTAGCTTTTTGGCTAAAAACAGTACCACCAAATACAGAGGTTTTCTGTCGAGCACTCATGATAGCTTTCATCTGTGACCAGACAACTTTAGGACTTCATGCAGCCAATCAAGCAATGGGCAAAATCAAGATCTATACCTTAGCCACAACATTGCCTAAAATTATGCTTATTCCAATCATGTGGTTTGCCCTTAAACTAGGAGGCTCTGTAGATGTAGCAATGGCATGCTATATTGCAATAGAACTATTAGTTGCTATATTCCGACTTCCATATATGCATTATTCTACGAAGCTAAATGTAGGAAACTATATATCTAAAGTAATCATGCCACTTATACCTCTATGCATAATAGAATGTATCGTATGTCATTTCATGACAAGCATTCTGCAGTGTCCATTCAGGTTTCTCATAACAGGAATAGTATCATTAATGGCAAGTTGTATAGCAATATGGTTTTTCACATTTACAAAATCGGAAAGGAATTATTTCGTCAAACTTATAAAGAGAAAATAAATGAAAATTAATATTGGGAAATTATATAAATATGAACGCCAACAGATTGCAGACAAGCTATTTGTTGCGTCAATTTTCGTGGTATTCTTTGGCTCCATGAACGTATGGTTCATGGTGCCACTTCACACCTACTTTCCCATTTTAGCTTTCCTTTTGGCACTGGCAAGTTATCTGATATCTCGGACATCATGCCGTCCAATATTTACGGGATCCTACTTTTTGCTGCCAACAACGGCCTTTACCCTGCTTGAATTTTATCAGTGCACGGTGAATGCCTCAACTTCAATGCTTATATCAGTGCCACCTTCAGTGCCATAATGTTATTCTTCATCTTTCGCTACGACAGGAATCTTCTTGATCGGATAGCCACATTATTATCCAAAACGTTGGGAGGACTTCTATTGGTGTCCTACCCTGTTTTTCTATTGTACATTATAGGCTTTCCATTGCCAAATGTCAATATGGTTTTCAATGATGGCTTCTATTCATTTTCCAATTACTTTCTGTTTTTGATAGATGACCGTTCACTCTTTACCATCATTCCTCGTTTTCAATCCATATTTCTAGAGCCAACTTATCTTGGCTCAACTACGGCATTGTTATTAATGACTCAACGTGGAAAATGGAAGCGATGGTACAACATTTCACTTATGGCGGGACTACTCATCTCCTTCTCTCTTGCAGGATATGCCTACTTCATCGCCATCATTTTTCTGAATATGTGGATAGAACGGAAGAAGATAATGGCAAAATTCCTATCAATTGTCATCTTGATAAGTGCAATTGTCGGAGGTTCGTTTATATATAACGATGGAGACAACATGCTCCATAATCTCATTATATTGCGTCTGGAAATAGACGATGGCGAAATGGCAGGAAACAACCGAGTATCCAAAGATTTCAGCACGGAATATGAATCCTTCCTGCAAACATCAGATGTTGTCTTTGGTAGAGATTATGACTATTCCAACTTCGGAGATTCCGGATACAAGGTCTTTTTCTATGATTATGGCATCATAGGAGTCATCTTGTTGTATGTATTCTACGTCTTGTCTTTTGCTAAATTTGACGACTACAGGTGTATGCTTGCAGCAATTATTGTAATGACTCTAGTATTTGGAGTAGATGCATTTGTATTGTGGTTTGGAAGATTCATACCTCTATATATAGTAGTAATGAGAAAAACGAACAACATTTTAAATATGGAGAAAAAATAATATGGCTAAAAGTATTTTACTTGACATGTTGCCATTTCAACACTCTGGAGGATTTGGTGGCGCATTGAGTTTTACGAAAGCTGTATATGATTGTCTGTTTAAGCATAAAACAGATGAAACCGTGGTATATGGCTTGTATGATTCAAATCGTGGGCTAGCTCAACAATACAACTTGTTTGAATATGCAAATTCTCACGATATAGAACTCTTTGACGTTTCAAAGAAACCACTTAGAGAGTTTTTATCCGAAGAATCTATTGATTGTTTCTATATTGCCTTTGGTCAATTCTACGAGGGTATTGACCTTACTGGCATCAAGACGAAAGTTATCATGTTCATACACGATATTTTCGATATAGAACGTTGCGACAACAAGATAGACTATTCTATCACGGATCCATGCAACTTAACACTTTGGCAAAGATTCAAACGAATAGTTAATCTTGCATCTGGCAGATATGCTAAACAGGCACAGAATAGATATCGTGACATCATGAAATTGTATACTTCAGCCAATACGATATCATATACTGTATCTAATTATTCTGCTAATGCTTTAAAATACTATTTCCCAGAAATCAAGAAAGAGATAAAAGTATGTTACTCACCTCTTAGAAAAGCAGAAATTACTGGAAATATTGAGAATGAGGTACTCAAAGAACTGGTTAAAAGTGGAAAGAAATATTTCTTTATGATAGCGGCAAATAGAATATACAAGAATCCAGGTATTGTCATGAAGGCATTCAAGAGAATAAGTGAAGAATATGATGTTAAATTAATAACACTGAAATACGGAAAGAGCATCAACAATTCACATATAGATATCAACTATCTCTCCGATGCTGATATGGATTATGCATATAAACATGCATTGGCTGTGCTATTTCCATCTTTCTTCGAAGGCTTTGGCTACCCACCTATTGAAGCTATCGTAAATGGGACTCCAGCCATAGCATCAAATGTATCCAGTATTCCAGAAGTACTTGGCAATGCTGGCATCTACTTTTCGCCTTTTTATCCAGCCGATTTATATCGGGCAATGAAACTCGTACTTGACAATCCGTCAATAAAAAATTACGAGCTACAAGAAAGAGCAAAAGAAATAACAACCCGACAAGAACAAGATTTACATAATCTCATAAAAGAAATATTAAAATGAAACCAAGAATAATTGCATTATATTTACCACAGTTTCACCCTATCCCTGAAAACGATGAGTGGTGGGGTAAGGGGTTTACAGAATGGACCAACGTAGTAAAGGCCAAGCCTTTATTTAAAGGACATTATCAGCCTCACCTGCCAGCAGATTTAGGCTTCTATGATTTACGTTTGCCTGAGGTGAGAGAGAAGCAGGCAGAACTGGCCAGAGAAGCAGGTATCGAAGGTTTTTGCTATTACCATTATTGGTTTGGCAATGGAAAACAATTGCTAGAGCGCCCATTTAACGAGGTGCTTGCTTCTGGAAAGCCAGATTTCCCTTTCTGTATCTGCTGGGCTAACCATGATTGGACCAACAAGACCTGGGTTAAAGGTAAAAGCACTCGCAGGGATTCCATGATTATGAAAATGGAGTATTCCACAGAGGATCATATAGCCCACTTCAATGCCATGTTGCCTGCTTTCCGCGACAAGAGATATATTACGGTTGACGGTAAACCTCTATTTGCTATTTACCAACCTAAAGCTATACCTAACGTGAAGCAGTTCATCGAACTCTGGCAGAAGATGGCAAAAGAAAATGGCTTAAAAGGGATTCATTTCGTAGGCTATACCGTCAACTCATCAGGACGTTCAGTAAAGGACGGCAAACTGTCGCTTTGGGCTACAGATGAGGCAGCCGAACACTATCAGTCGGTACTTGATTTGGGATTTGACGCAGTGATGCCATCAGGACTTGCCAGAGCACAGTCGATGAGCAAGGGAAAACTGAGAATGCTATTCTATTTCTTGACAAAGAATAGTTTCATGCCAACTTCTAACATTTGCGATTACAGCGATGTGATGAAACATTACTATGTAGAAGAAGATGGATGGGAGAATGTATACCCGTCACTGTTGCCCCAATGGGACCGTACGCCAAGAGCTGGTGTTGCAACAAACCCACTGATCAATGCCACACCAGAAAAGTTTCAGAAGACAATAGAAGAGGCTATCGAGCGCATCAAACACAAGTCACCAGAGCACCAGATTCTATTTCTCAAGGCATGGAATGAATGGGGCGAAGGTAACTACGTTGAGCCAGATGACCGTTTCGGCCATGGATGGTTAAATGCAATAAGAAATGCGTTGAACACATGTCAATAATGAGATTATGGAAAAGATACTATTTATCGGTGATTGCGGAAATTTCAAGGATACATCAAATGGAGTTTACGCTAAGAACATTCAGCTGTTCAATCGGCTGAATGAGGTATTTGGATCGTTTAAACACATTAACACCAACAACTGGAAGAAAAATCCTTCTGTTCTGTTGAATGTTCTCCGTTTTATCTGGCAATATAGAAAGAAAGATATTATCATATCTTTAAACACCTATAGTTCATACAAGCTGATAAAGATAGTAAAGATGCTGTTTCCGTCTATCCGTTTGAACTATTTCGTCATAGGAGGAATACTCCCTAACTTCATCTCCCAACTGGAGATGAAGCAAAGGGAATGCTACTCCATTGTCAAGTGGTTTATGGTAGAAAGCCAGGAAATGAAACACAAGATGGAACTTTTAGGCTACAAGAATGTAATCCACATTCCTAACTTCAAGAAGATAGCATACATCCCAGAAAAAAAGCATAGAGAATCCTGTACCCTTCCGATTTGTATTCTTGTCTAGAATCATCCCAGAAAAGGGATGCGACCTCATCATGGAGGCAACAAAAAGAATAAACAAAGAGATTGGTGAAGATAAATTTATTGTGCATTTCTATGGAAAAATAGAAGATCCCTACAAGTCACATTTTCTCAAAACCATCAACGAGATTCCAAATGCAGAATACAAGGGTTTCCTCAATCTTGCAGATATTTCAAACTACGATGTTTTGGCAAGTTATTCTGCAATGTTATTTCCTACATTCTGGAAGGGCGAAGGCTTCCCTGGCATCCTGATCGATGCCATGATTGCAGGAACACCAGTTATCGCTTCCGAATGGGGTTACAACACAGAAATAATTGATAACGGCACAACTGGTGTGATTATCAAGAGCAAGGATACAGATGCACTGGCTGATGCCATGACCTCATTTATCAGTAACAATTCAAGGGTAGCTGAGATGACCCAACATTGCAGAAAGCAGGCGATGAAATATGATACGGCCAGTGTTTTGAATGACGATTTTTTCCGAAAGATACTAAAGTAAGAAAATGAATAAACTTAAAATTTGGGCAAATTTACCAAGGGTGTTGCCCCATATCATCTGCTATGCGCTCAACAAGCAAAAGCGAATGATTATCAACAAAGACATTATGGCTCGCCCACAGTATCGAAACCAGTTAAAAGAGAAAAACTTCCTGACATGGGAATTATGCAGCACACTGATTGACGAGGCAGAGTTTCGCAACCTTTTCTACATGCGAATAGGTGCACCAAGACACCTGCTCAATATACTGTTGCCAAAAATCAGTTCCATGCGACTGTCTCCACACATTGGCGAAGGCTTCTGCCCTATCCATAGCTACTCCACCATCATCAATGGTGCAGCCAAGATAGGAAACAATTGCACCATCTATCATTGTGTTACCATTGCAGTGGAAAAAACAGGAGTACCTGTCATCGGAGATGATGTAACAATAGGCGCAGGTGCTATTATCATGGGAGGAATTAAGGTAGGCAATCATGTCGATATAGGTGCTGGAGCTATCGTCATAGATGATGTACCAGACCATTCTACCGTAGTATGTCCTAAAGGCCGAATCATCCCACATATTTAAAAATAAATCTTTCCTATGCTAGCATCTGCCAGCATAGGAAAGATTTATTTTTTCTCCCATATCATTCAAAGCTTCCTGCGTGAAATAATTCATCATACCTCCCAGCGAAGTAAAGGTAAGTTCCCCAAAATAGATTTTGCCTTCTATATCATAGAAATCTACTCTAACCTGCGGGAAAGGCTTTGCTAGTATTCTGGCATACTCTATCATAGATTCCAAATTCTCCGGACGTTTCAAACCACTTTTTCTAATATTATAATGCTTAGTTATTGCAAGCAAGTCGAACGATCCTTCCAATCCAAATCATAACATGCAATTTCAGCCTCTCCTCCACTCTTACGGTTAGATATAACCAAAAAAGCATAAGGTTCTCCATTAAAGCACCAAAGCTTATAGTCCACTATAGACTTTTCTCCTTTTGGAATAGGCAACAATTCCTCTGCAAACACAAGAGGTTTGATGGAATTATAATGAGGCTCTGCAGACAAAGCCCCAATATTCTTTTGCTCCAACCAGCCTGCGGCTGTATCCTTTAAAGACTTTATGTCAGATGCCGACAATCTTTTCTTGTCAAAAATCGCAATATTAGTTCCTTTTCCGTCGCCATTGTTAGACTTCAGCATGAAAGCATCAGGAAGCTCATCAAAACAAATATCTGTAGCCTTGTCCCATACTGCATATAAATTGGTTAGTATACTTTCCAAGCCACAGTCCTTAACATAGTCTCTAACCAATACCTTGTCTGCCAATCGACTCCACAACGTTGTATCTGTATATAGCTTCTGATACAAGATTTTTTCATTCAAATCGTGAGGATTCTTGAGATTTGGCAGTCGCTTGAATCTCATCAAATAGCGCATCTTCACAACTGCAACTGGAAAATTCACCAATATTGCAGCCAAAATGTTTTTTATACCTTCCATATCTATTTCTTTTGATAAACTCTTATCCAATCAAATTTTGTTTCGTATGTCTTAGTTATGTCTGGAATCATACCATGAGCTCCAGTTCCTACGCTCTGGTTGAGGAGAATAAAGAACTTATCATCAAAAGTCCACTGGTGCTTTTTAAGCAGTTCTTTATCAGAAGACTTATAATAGATTCCCACCAGTCGTCCATCAACGAGCCATTTTACATATTTAGGAGTCCACTCTATGCCATACACATGCCATTTAGTTACATCCACATCATGTTTGAAACTGGTTCTAAGTCCATGCTTGGGATTATCCAAAGTATATTGAGTATGTATATTATGGTTAGATTCTTGCTTACTTCCAAACATCTCCACAACATCAATTTCACCATACGGAGCCTTGTTTCCATCTTTCTGCTGTCTTCCAAGCCAGGCTGCAGGAAAATTGCCCGTTATGACGTTTGTCTTCATTCTCACCAACAAGCGTCCATACTGAAAAGCATATTTATTTCTTGTCCATATAGCTCCAGTTAGCATCTTTGCCGTATCTCCTTTTTCGTTCGAGTTAGGAATTGCACGACACACTAGTTTTCCTCTTTTTATATATATAACATCTTTAGAATCGCTGACCCAACGATTCCATTGACTATTATATCGTTGACAGCGACTCCATATTGCTGTATCAGGTTGAGCCCCATCAGATAGATTAAACTCATCACAAAAAACAAGTTTATAGCTATCTTTTGTTTTTTTCTTTGCCTGCGTCTGAAATGAGTCCCCACCCAAAAACAAAACCCAAAAGAATAAAAACATCAACAAACTTTTTTTCATATTGCCTATATATTACATATTCTTTTTAGTATCAATAAAAAAGCTTGGTACATTTTTGTGTCTTGTTTATGAAGTAACACATAGTTAAAGGATCGAGTTTCAAACACTTTCCTTTGTATCATATTTACAGTTATTTTTTCACTTATCTGAATATTATATAACATGGGTGACCTGGGACCAAAATAGAAAGGAATATATTCAGAAAGGAAAGACCCATCTGGCAGTTGCTTCGTTGAACGGGCATCCATCACAGACATATCCCCTATTGGCACAAAACTATCACTTGCAAAAGGTGAATCATTATGTACCAAACCATATTTCATAACATGAGGCATGTTATCTATATGGAGAATTCTAAAAGCATATCTAATATGCTTTTTAAAACGTGCTTTATTTTCCAAAACAAAATTTGATTCTAAATCAATGCAAATATACGTTTTTTATTTAAAACATACAAATATAGTTGGTCTATTCAATAAAAATTAGTATTTTTTGATATTGTTTTAAATCCTATAAAATTGAAAATCAACTATTATATACGTTCCTATTAAGCACTTATATCTCTACCATTTAAATTCAGAACAGATATCGGGCATGCGAAACACAATAAAAAGCAAAGGAGAACGTTATCTAATAAAGTTAGAATATGAAAAAAATAGGTAAATATAAAATGAAAGAAGACTTAGTATCAGTCATCATGCCTACTTATAATGCCGGCAAATTTCTTGCTGACAGCATTCAATGTATACTGAGACAAACATACGATAATTTGGAGCTTATTATAACTGACGATGCATCTACTGATGAAGATACCATTAAGATTCTGAAGGAATTTGCCCAAGCAGACAAGAGAGTAAAAATAGAACTACTCTCAGAAAACCATGGACCGGGATATGCCCGAAACGCATGTATCAAAAGAGCTGAAGGAAGATACATCGCATTCTGTGATTGCGACGACAGATGGATTCCAGAGAAACTGGAAATCCAAATCAATTACATGTCAGAAAAGAAGTGCGCTCTCTGCTGTGCAACTTATCTTATATGCAATTCCAACTATGAGACCACAGGTATCAATATTCCTCCACGCCGCATCACGTATAAAATGATAAAACGTGACAATAAAATCGGATGTCTCACAGCTATCTATGATACAAAAGCTTTGGGGAAGAAATACTATATGCCTACTATCCGCAAAAGACAGGATTGGGCTTTGTTCATTCAGATTCTTCAACAATGCAAAATATGCTACGCTTATACCAAAAAGCCTCTAGCCTACTATTGTGTAAGAAAGAACTCTGTTTCCAGAAAAAAAATGCAACTCATTCACTACAACGTAGCTGTATACGAAACCATACTGAAATTCAGTAAGTTAAAAGCATATTTATACTTCTTTCTGCTGTTTCTTCCAAGCTATGGTTGCAAAATTCTAAAAAGAAAAATCGATTCTATACAATATATGCGCTCACCAAACGTTTTATAATAAAACATAATAGAACAAAATGAATAGAGTGCAACTAATGAATTTTACAAATATTCCTTTCGGAATAGAATTTAATAACAACGTTGTAGAAAGACGTTTCATTGCCGATGGCATGAATGTTTTTGAAAGAAACGTAAAACGGGCGGGAGACTGTCTATTAGCTATCAGTGGCTTAATAGTTTTCTCACCATTATTTGCTGTATGCTATTTTCTCGTAAAAAGAGAAGATAATGGACCTGCTATCTTTAAACAAGAAAGAATCGGCCGATTCGGCAAACCTTTCTACATATATAAATTCAGAAGTATGAAAGTGGATGCAGAAAAAGATGGTCCTCAGCTCTTCAAGCACAATCAAGAAACTCGCCTGACTCATATTGGAGCATTCCTTAGGAGACATCACCTCGATGAACTTCCCCAACTTTGGAATGTTGTAAAGGGCGATATGGCGTTTATCGGTCCTCGTCCTGAACGTAAATTCTATATCGACCAGATTATGGAGCATGATCCTCGATATACTTATCTGTATCAGATTCGTCCGGGAGTAACTTCTTACGCTACCTTATATAATGGATATACGGATACGATGCCGAAGATGTTGAGAAGACTAAGTCTTGACCTCTTCTACCTGGAGCACAGATCCTGGTGGTTTGATGCCAAGATTCTGTTCAAAACCATGATGAACATCCTGTTTGGCAAAATATTTTAATGAGTAGCTACTTATACATCGTAAGCTACTGACTTTTGCACCATAAGTCCCTGACTTTCATATCGTAAGTAACTGACTTTTGCATCGTAAGTCTTTGATTTCCGTCTCGGAAACAACCGACTTCTGGGTGACAGGGTG
>ENA-OQBJ01000051-OQBJ01000051.1-human-gut-metagenome-genome-assembly--contig:-NODE-51-length-54487-cov-5.333278_pt1 | contig 54487 bp, 74 predicted proteins | sample MGYA00242743_ERZ504545 | MGnify/ENA primary metagenome ERZ504545 (study PRJEB26092, sample SAMD00036252) | human gut metagenome | host: Homo sapiens | study: EMG produced TPA metagenomics assembly of... | reverse complement strand
CGACGACTATAGATCGATAAGTCAAGAGTTCGAGTCTCTTTCTCGCTACAAAGGCCGACGGAATGTCGGTATAGCAACGAACCACAAGAGGTGAACTAAATGGCAAGCAAGAGCGCCGACATTCGTCCGGGCATCACGCTGGCATGCACCGAGTGCAAGGAGCGTAACTACATCACGACGAAGAACCGCCGTAACACGCCGGATCGTCTTGAGCTCAAGAAGTTCTGCTCCCGCTGCGGCAAGCAGACCGTGCATCGCGAGACCCGCTGAGCGGAATCAAGCTTTCGAAACCCGACCAATTTGGTCGGGTTTTTTGTTACTCTGGAGCGTTATGACTAGTTTTGCAGATCTCACCACCATCGGCGTGGGCGGTCCTATCGCCACTTTCCTGGAGCCGACCACGCGCGTCGGCGTCATCGAGGCCGTTGAGGAAGCCGATTCCCAAGGACTGCCATTGTGCGTGATCGGCGGCGGATCCAACATGCTCGTATCCGACACGCCGTTCGAAGGCGTGGTGGTCCGCGATGCAAGACGTTCCATCAGCGTGTTGGATGAGGCGGCTCCGGTCGAGGATGATGGGCGTGTCGTCCACGTGAACGCCGAAGCCGGCTGCAACTGGGATGATTTCGTCGATTACTGCGTCCGACTTGGACTGGAAGGCGTCGAAGGCTTGTCCGGCATCCCCGGCACCGTCGGCGCGTCGGTCGTGCAGAACATCGGCGCGTACGGTCAGGAGGTCGCCACCAGCGTCGACAGCGTCGAGGTTTGGGATCGCAAGGAACGTGCGGTAAAGGCGTTGCGCAACGATCAGCTCGCCTTCGGCTACCGCATGAGCGCGCTGAAAGCCAGCATGTACAGCGCTCCGGCGACTCCGGCCGCGGAATTTTTCCCGACGCCGCGATACGTGGTGCTGTCCGTCACGTTCGCGTTGCGGCACAGCGATACGGGCGTGGTCGGTTACGGTCAGCTCGCCAAGGCGTTGGACGTCGCCGTGGGCGATCGCATGAACACCGCGGACATCCGCAACGCGGTGCTGAAGGTGCGTGCGGCTAAAGGCATGCTGGAAGATGCGCATCGCTATGCGTCGCCGGCCATGCAGGGCACCAAGAAGACGAATCTGGTCGATGTCGCTCTTGAATCGCAATCCAAGCAGAACGGCGATGACGGTCCGGACTTCAACCGCCATAGCTGCGGCAGCTTCTTCATGAACCCGATTCTCACGCCACGGCAGGCCGAGACGCTTCCCGAAGACGCGCCGCGCTTCGACGCGGCATTGCCGGGCGGTGGGCAGGGCGTCAAGACCTCCGCGGCCTGGCTCATCGACCATGCCGGCTTCCATAAGGGGTTCAAAATCAACGAAAACGCTCCGGCTGGCCTGTCCACGCTGCATACGTTGGCGTTGACCAATCGCGGGGGAGCATCAGCCGAAGATATCGCCCGCCTCGCCAAAACTGTGCAGGACGGCGTCGAGGCCGCGTTCGGCATCCGACTGGTGCCCGAGCCGGTCGTCATCGGCATGAATCTTAAATAGCGTCACGCACGCCGTCAATGTGACGAAAACGACTTATACTTGCGCCTTGTGCTCTAGAAGGTGGAGCGTGAAACCGCGCGGGCGGAAAGAAGAGAAGGACGAGACATGAACGTATTTCGCAAGAAATCCGTCGAACAGACGCTGGCTGAAACAGGTGAGTCCGGCCATGCGCTCAAACGCGATCTGACCTGGTGGGATCTTGCCATCATGGGTGTGGCCGTTGCCGTGGGCGCAGGCATCTTCTCCATCGGCGCGCAGGCGGCTGCCTTCCATGCCGGTCCGGCGGTGGTGCTGAGCTTCCTGATCGCAGGCGTCGTGTGCGGCGCCGCCGTGATGTGCTACGCCGAATTCGCCTCCATGATTCCAGTGGCGGGTTCCGCCTACACCTTCACCTACACCACCGTCGGCGAGATCGTGGCATGGGTGATTGGCTGGGATCTGATCCTCGAAATGCTCATGGCCGGTTCGGTCGTCTCCAAATACTGGGGCGTGTACCTCAACCAGTTCTTCGAGCTGATCGGCTGGAACATCAACACCAACATCGCCATCGGCTCGTTCAACTTCGACCTGGCTCCGGTCATCATCGTCGCCTTCTTCACCGCGCTGCTGGTGATGGGTACCAAGATCGGCGCCCGCGTGGACGGCGCGCTCACCATTTTGAAGATCGCCATCGTCGTGTTCATCGTGGTCGTCGGCTTCTTCTACATCAAGGCCGAAAACTTCACCCCGTTCATTCCGCCGAGCGAACCCGCAGCATCCACCGACGGCTCCGGCGTCTCCGCGGTCATGGAACAGCCGCTGTGGCAGTGGGCCACCGGCATGGCCCCCAGCATTTATGGCGTGACCGGCATCATCTCCGGCGCGGCACTCGTGTTCTTCGCTTTCCTCGGCTTCGACGTCGTGGCCACCGCTTCCGAAGAGACCATCAACCCCAAGAAGAACGTGCCGCTGGGCATCGGCGTGGGCCTCGGCCTGATCATCGTGCTGTACACCCTCGTGGCCATCGTCACCACGGGCATGGTCTCCTATAAGGACCTTGCCAAACAGTCCGATCCGTCATTGGCCGTCGCGTTCAAGATGGTCGGCGCCGACTGGGCCGCGAAGATCATCAGCCTCGGCATCGTCATCGGCATGGCCACCGTGGTCATGGTGCTGCTGCTGGGTCTGACGCGAGTGGTGTTCGCCATGAGTCGTGACGGTCTGCTGCCTCGCGGTCTGAGCCATACCGGCAAGCATGGCACTCCGGTGCGCCTGCAGATCATCGTCGGCGTGGTCATGGCGCTGATCGCGGCCTGCTGCAACGTCGGCATCCTGTCGACATGGTGAACATCGGCACGCTTTCGGCGTTCACGCTGGTGGCGATTTCCATTCCGATCATGCGCAAGAAGCGCCCCGACCTGGAACGCTCCTTCAAGATCCCAGGCAACCCGTGGGTGCCGATCCTGATCGCGATCGCCAACCTGTGGCTGATGGTCAACCTGAGCGTGCTCACTTGGATCCGTTTCGTGGTCTGGCTCATCGTCGGCTTCGCCATCTACTTCGGCTACGGCTACCGTCATGCCCGTCTCGGTGCCGGCGAACTCGAAGTTGCCGCGCAAGAGTAATCTGGAACAGTACACGTTGTTGTTGAGGAGGTAAGCATGCCGTACGTTGTTGCCCAGCCGTGTGTGGACGTCAAAGACAAGGCCTGTGTGACGAGTGCCCGGTCGATTGCATCTACGAAGGCTCCCGTTCCCTGTACATCAATCCGAACGAATGCGTCGATTGCGGCGCATGCGAGCCGGTGTGCCCGACCGAAGCCATCTTCTACGAGGATGACCTGCCGGACGAGTGGGCTTGGTACAAGGACGCCGCCGTCAGCTTCTTCGCCGAAGTCGGCGATCTGGGCGGCGCTTCCGCCGCTGGCCCGATCGGCAAGGACCCGGAGCAGGTCGCCGCGCTTCCTCCGCAGAACCAGTGACCATGGCTTGTTGAACCGTCGTGCCGTCCATTTTGCTCGTCGAGCGGATTTGGACGGCCGATTCGTTTTCTGGACCGGTTCGACTTCGACGTTTCCATGCGCCGAAGGCGAACGGTTTTTCGTATGGACGGACGACCATGCCGTCGGGCCGATTGCCGTATGCTGGAGCATGGTTTGAGATTCCCGTTGGAAAAGGAGACTTACGGATGGGCTTTCATGAGTTCTCGTCACCGTACGATTGGTCGCGCATCGCATCCTACAAGCGCACGGCGAAGGCCGCGTTCGGCGGCATGATCGACCTGTCCGTCGGATCTCCCGTCGACCCCGTGCCGATTCGGTGCGCAAGGCGCTCGCCATCTCGTCGAACGATCCGAACGCGTACGGTTATCCCGTCACGGCCGGCACCGCCGATTTGCGTGACGCCATTCACGAGTGGTTCGCGGCCGCCCGCAATGTCGATTTGCGTGCGATTGGCGCCGATGTGGTGCCGACGGTCGGTTCCAAGGAAGGCGTCGCGTTGATGCGTCGCTGCTGCATTTCGGCGAGGGCGATGTCGTCGTGCAGCCGAAGGTGTCGTATCCGACGTACGAGATCGGCACGCAGTTGGCCGGCGCGCAAACGCTGAAGGTCGACGACGTGGCGGATGCGGATTCCTGGAAGGATGTGCCGGGCGTCAAGGCCGTTTGGGTCAATTCGCCGTGCAATCCGACCGGTGAGGTGCTGTCCGCGGAACGGATGGCCGGTATTGTGCGTGCCGCGCGCGCGATTGGTGCCGTGGTGCTGTCCGATGAATGCTATGCGTTGATGCAATGGGAAGACGACGTTGCGGAAGCGGATGCGGATACACTTGCCTCCACGCCGTGCGCCTTGCGCGCCGATGTGTGTGGCGGGTCCGCCGAAGGCGTATTGGTGCTGTATTCGCTGAGCAAGCAAAGCAACATGGCCGGGTATCGTACGGCGCTTATCGCTGGCGATCGATCGCTGATCGGGCCGATGGCGGCATACCGCAAACAGATCGGGCAGATCATTCCCGGACCGGTGCAGGCTGCGATGGCCGCCGGGCTGCGTGACTTCGACGCGGTCAAGACCCAGCATGCCCGTTACCAGGAGCGTCTGGGCATGCTGGTGAGTGCTCTGCGCGCATACGGATACTGCACCGACATGCCGCAAGGCGCGTTGTACGTGTGGGTGAAAGCCAAGTCCGGCGACTGCTGGGAGGATCTGCGCCAGCTTGCCGAAATCGGCACGTCGCCAGCCCCGGCGAGTTCTACGGAGCGCCGGAATACTTGCGATTCTCGGCTACGGCCAGTGATGCGGCGATCGCCTCCGCCGCGGAACGATTGGCACGTTGACGGTTTGCTGACGATGGCCTTTTGACGAACGAAAGCGTTGAAAACAAAAAGGACCTCCGATTCGCTCGGAGGTCCTTCATTATGGCGGAGTCAGAGGGAGTCCAACGCCCATGCGTCTTATGGCTATGTGCAGCTGTTGATGTCGCTGATCCAGGAGTGGCGTGCGCTACTCAAGCGTCCGGAACTACCATTCATATTCGCCCAATTGCCGAACTATACTTTGGAACCCGATTGCGATTGGCCAAGGCTGCGTGATGAACAACGGCGCGCTTTGACGTTGTGGAACACGGCGATGGTGGTGATGATCGGATATGGAGAGGATAATGACCTGCATCCTTTGGATAAGCGCCATGTCGCGCAGCGCTTGGCAACGGCTGCCGAGTCGTTGGTTTATGGACGTGATCGCGAGCCGATGGGGCCGCTTCCTGTCATGGCGATTCACAAGGATGACGGCATTGAGATCTCCTTCATCCATACGGGAGGGGGATTGGTCTGCACAGGCGACGTGCCTTTTGACATCTTGGAGCCGGGAGGCTCGATATATCGGGTGAAGGCTCGTCGGTACGATTGCTATGGCGGTAACGGAACCGGGCGTGCGAGTGGCGCAGTGAGAGAGCTCTCCCCAGTACAGTGTCAGTTTGTCAGCCAATGAAGCTCGATGATAACGCTATTGCCGGGGGCAGCGTAAATAGTTTTCGCAGTTAATCGTGTTTGGGCGGAAGTCTGTGATTTCCTGCGTTTGGAATACTTAAATCTATTCGAGAGTTTCGTAAATATTTGCATATAGAACTTTCGCAACAACAATTTTAAGTATTTAGTTAAGCGATTTGACTTTCTTGAAAGTTAAACCATATAATCAAACAGTGCTTTGACTGAAATGCTAAAGCATTTACGAAACATGAAGATGTGTGTTCGTGCATGTCGCCAAAGGAGAAAGACTTCTGTATTCCCACATCCGATATTGAATAAGGAGATGCAGCAATGAAGTTTGAATACCATGTCAAACCAACCGGCAACGATGCTGCGTGCGGCGACGCGGAGCATCCGTTCGCCACGATTTCCAAGGCCGCGCAGATGGCCTCTCCGGGGGACACGGTAATCGTGCATGAAGGCGTATACCGCGAACAAGTCGATCCGAAACGCGGCGGTCTGAGTGAACATGAGCGCATCACCTACTGCGGAGCCGAAGGCGAAGCACGGCCGGTTATCAAAGGCTCGGAATGCGTGCAGGGCTGGACGGAATTGGCCGATCACCGCATGTGTGGACGGTGATGCTTGATAATACGATGTTCGGGGATTTCAATCCATTCGCGACCCCGATTTTCGGTGACTGGCTGGAAATGCCCAAGTTCGGCAAGGATCCGGACAAACATCTTGGCGATGTGTATCTCAACGGTGTTTCCTTCTTCGAATCGACGACGTTGGAAGGCGTATACGATCCGCAACCGCGTGATACGGATGAGGATTTCGCGTTGAAGATTCCCTGCCCTGTGCCGGATGTGGACCGTACACGTTATGTATGGCATGCCGAAGTGGACGAGAATGCCGGCACCACAACGATCTGGCGAATTTCCAAGGTGCCGATCCGAATGAGGAACTGGTGGAGGTCAGTGTTCGTCGCACATGCTTCTTCCCCTCCCGCAACCATGTCAACTACATCACCGTGCGTGGCTTTGAAATGGCGCAGGCCACTGGAGATTGGGCGCCGCCTACCTCGCAGCAGTGGGGCATGATCGGCCCGAACTGGTCGTATGGCTGGATCATCGAAGACAACGTGCTGCATGACGCCAAATTCTCCGCGGTGTCATTGGGCAAGGAAATCTCATCCGGCGACAACGAGTGGACGAAAACCGAGCGCAAGACCGGTTACCAGTACCAGTTGGAGGCCGTGTTCAAGGCCCGTCGCATCGGCTGGGAAAAGGGGCTGATCGGCGGTCATATCGTACGCAACAACGACATCTACGAGTGTGGACAGAATGCCATCGTCGGACATATGGGCAGCGCATTCTGCCGTATCGAGCATAACCATGTCCATCACATTGCGTTGAAGCGTGAATTCTTCGGATGGGAAGTCGCTGGCATCAAATTCCATGCCGCATTGGATACGGTCATTGCCAACAACAACATCCACGACTGCTCGCTGGGCATGTGGATGGATTGGCAGACGCAGGGCACACGCATCACGCGCAATGTGTTCCACGATAACGTCCGTGACCTCATGATTGAAGTGAGTCATGGGCCGTATCTGGTGGACAATAACGTTTTCGCCTCGCCGGTGATGTTCCAGAACTGGTCGCAAGGTGGTGCCTTCGTCAACAATCTGATTTGTGGCGGCATTGAACCGCATACCGTTCTCGACCGTTCCACGCCGTATCACTATCCGCACACCACCGAGGTGGCCGGGTGCGCTGTGGTATCCGGCGGCGATGAGCGTTGCTGAACAACATGTTCGCGCCGCAACCGGTGAAACCGACTGTCGGTGAATATGGTTTGTCCGCCTACAGCGATTGCCCGATGTCGATGCATGAATACTTGGAACGCCAGCGGGCCATGTGGCAGATCCTTCGCAGGGTGGTGGTGAGCGCAATCCTCTGCAGTCTCTATATGCGGGCGGCAACATCTATCTGTCCGGCGCACAGGGGCTGAACAAGCAGGAAGGTGCGGCCGACGATTCGGAGCGCATGCAGGAGGACGCCCCGTTCTTCGGCGGCACCGTCTCCACGAGCGTTGCGTGTGATGAGCCCATGCCGGTGACATTGGTCGAAGAACCCGATGGACTGTATCTGCAGTGCACTGTGCCACAGGCCGTCGCCGATACCAGGATGCAGGTCGTCACCAGCGATATGCTCGGCGTGCCTCGCATCGTGGAGGAACGCTATGAACAGCCCGATGGCAGTGACTATGTGCTAGACACCGACTTGCTGGGACAAGCCTTGACCGCAACGGAACGCAAAGCCGGGGCGTTGAATGGTCTTGTCTCCGGAGAGAATCGCATCCGAATCTGGGAATGGAACAACTGATATGACAAATGCAACCGATACCAGCAAGACATTGGGCGAGTCCATGTTCGCACAGTGCGGATATGCCCAGGACGCCATCGATAGGCGCGTGTCACAGGTCTGGTATGAAATTTTCGAAGGTCCGAACAAATTCTATTGGGAGAACGACGAAGGCCTTGCCTATGTGATGGACACCGGCAACAACGATGTACGTACCGAGGGTATGAGCTATGCGATGATGATCGCCCTGCAATACGACCGTAAGGACGTATTCGACAAGCTGTGGGGCTGGGTAATGCGTCACATGTACATGAAGGACGGTCATCATGCGCATTATTTCGCATGGTCGGTCGCGCCGGACGGTACGCCGAACTCGAATGGTCCTGCACCTGACGGCGAGGAATATTTCGCGATGGACCTGTTCCTCGCCTCCCGTCGCTGGGGTGATGGCGAGGATATCTACGAATATTCCGCATGGGGACGCGAGATCTTGAGATATTGCGTTCATAAGGCGAACGCTACGACGGCGAGCCCATGTGGAATCCCGACAACAAGCTCATCAAGTTCATTCCGGAAACCGAGTGGAGCGATCCGTCCTACCATCTGCCGCACTTCTATGAAGTATTCGCCGAAGAAGCCGACGAAGAAGACCGTCCATTTTGGCATGAGGCAGCCGCCGCAAGCCGTCGCTATCTGCAGGCGGCCTGCGACGAGCGGACCGGCATGAAGCTGAATACGCGGATTATGACGGAAAGCCGCATGTTGACGAGTCCAATCATTGGCATTTCTATTCCGACGCCTACCGTACCGCGGCGAATATCGGACTGGATGTAGCTTGGAACGGTCTGCAGGAAGTGCTGTGCGACCGCGTCGCCGCGCTGCAGCGATTCTTCCTGACCCACGACCGTACTAGCGTCTACGCCATCGACGGCACCGCCGTGGACGAGGTCGTGCTTCATCCGGTCGGATTCCTGGCCGCGACCGCGCAAGGCTCACTTGCGGCGGTGCATTCGGCCCAGCCCGACGCGGAGCATAATGCCCGTGAATGGGTGCGCATGCTGTGGAATACGCCGATGCGAACCGGCACGCGTCGTTACTATGACAATTTCCTCTATGCTTTCGCCATGCTGGCGTTGAGCGGAAAGTATCGGTATGAATGATGATTACCTCAACTAATCCTATGGTCTACACTAATCCTGTGGTCTACACGGATTTTCCTGATCCAGACATCATCCGGGTCGGGGACGTGTATTACATGGCCACTACGACTATGCATTTCACACCCGGGTGCGATATTCTGCGCAGCTATGACCTAGTGCATTGGGAATTCATTGCGCACGCATTGAATATCGTGGCGGATACCCCTGAAGAACGTTTGGAATGTGAAGGTGCCAACGCCTACGGTCGAGGCATGTGGGCGCCGTCACTGCGTTACCATCGGGGCACCTGGTATGTGTTGTTCGCCGCCAACGATACGCATGCCAGCTATCTGCTGACGGCGGACGATCCATGCGGCCCATGGCGAAAGCGTGAGCTTGACGGCTTCTACTACGACAGCGGACTGTTCTTTGACGACGATGATCGAGCCTATGTCGTACATGGGCAGTCGACATTGCGCATCACGGAGTTGAATCCTGAATTAAGCGGGCCGATGCCGGGTGGGCTTGACCGGGTCATCGCACAGGACGATCCGCAGGCTGACCTTGGTTATGAGGCAGTCACCTATACAAGCATGATGGACGCTATTACGTCTTCACCTGTCACTTCCCGCAAGACAAGGGCAAAACAGAAGCCTGCTTGATAGCCGAATCCTTGGATGGCGCTTTCGAAGCGCGTGAAATTATCGACGACGACCTGTCCTTCCACGGTTACGGAGTCGCGCAAGGCGGTATGGTGGACACTCCGGACGGCGACTGGTATGCATTCATGATGCAGGACCGCGGCGGTGTGGGACGCGTGCCGACACTGATGCCGATGCGGTTCGGCGAGGACGGATTCCCCGTCATCGGCGAGAACGGCAAAGTGCCGCATTCGGTCAGCGTGCCGGCTGCAAGCTGTGCCGAACCTGTCGCGCCCATCAACGGCAGCGAATTCATAGCCCGGCATAACGCTGAAGGCGGAGTCGATGCCAACTGTCTGCAGCCATACTGGCAGTTCAATCACATCACACATGACGAATACTGGTCACTGACGGAACGTCCGGGAGCATTCCGCCTGCATTCCGGACGCATCAGCTCGAATCTCAATCATGCATGGAACACGCTGACGCAGCGCACGATGGGGCCGGTGACGGTGGCCGAAGTCACCGTCGACGCGTCGACATTGCATGATGGCGACTTCGCCGGATTGGCGGCGTTCCAAGGATGCTATTCCTACATCGCGCTTACGCGAAGGAACGGCCGCACGATGCTGACCGTCCAATACAAGCCGGTGAATGACGATTCCATCTTCTCCGACAATGATTGGGACAGTCCAGCCGTAACGGATGCGGAAATCATGGCGGATGCGGATTGCATGCGCCTGCGCGCGGTATATGATTTCACCGATTGCAAGGATGAAGTGACGTTCTTCTACCGCGATGCGGATATGCCGGAATCCGAATGGCGCCCATTGGGGACAGCGCACCGGATGGTCTTCAAAATGGATCATTTCACAGGTTGCCGTATCGGATTGTTCCTGTATTCGACAAAAGAGACCGGTGGAATCGCCGATTTTTACGACTTTGCGTATTCGACGCCGAATACGAAGGAAGGAGGGCGATGAAGCGACAGGCCATAGTGGCGCAGGGAACTGTCGAAGGCTTGGCGGCTGAAGATCAGGCATCACCGTGTTCCGAGGGGTTCCGTTCGCCCAGCTCCCGTCGGCAGTCTGCGCTGGCGTGCGCCGCAGCCGGCCCTGCCATGGATGGTGTGCTGCAAGCCTTCGATTTCGGGCCTACCGCGATGCAGCCGACGCCGGGTGCCTCCGATGATTTCTATGATCGTGAATGGGGCACCGATCCGGCCGTGCCGATGAGCGAGGATTGCCTCTACCTGAATATTTGGACTCCGGCATTACGCGGATATGGCGCGGATAGCATGGTAGCCTCCGAAAAGCTGCCGGTCATGGTCTGGATCTACGGCGGAGCCTATCAATGCGGCGGCACATTTGAAAAGGAATTCGACGGCACACATCTCGCCGCGAACGGCGTCGTTGTGGTCAGTGTGGCCTATCGTCTGAATGCATTTGGGTTTATGACGCACCCTTTGCTGCATGAGGAGGCCGTAGAACGCGGCGACGGCGAACCATATGCGAATTTCGGATTCCTGGATCAGCGTGCCGGAATCCAATGGGTGAAGGAAAACATCGCGAAGTTCGGCGGAGATCCGGAAAACATCACGGTTTTCGGTCAATCGGCCGGTGCCGCCAGCGTCTTGGCCCAGATCTGCTCGCCGATGAATCATGGCCTGTTTCAGAAAGCCATCATGCAATCCGGCGCAGGCCTAGGGCATTTCGATGCGCGGCAGGACACGCTGGAGCATGCGCAGGCCAACGGAATCCGTCTGTTCGAAGCATTGGGTGTCTCCACGCTGGAGCAGGCCCGTGCAATCCCGGCCCGAACGGTATTGGAAGCCGCCGAGTCCCTGCCTGTTCCACCGGACAGCGGACGTGAAGATGACTGGTCGATGATCGTCAATTGGGCGCCATGCGTGGACGGCCTGTTCCTTCCCGATCAGGAGGAGCGTATCGTCGAGGGCTGCAAGGCCAACAACGTCGACATGCTGGTCGGCAACACGACCAATGAGTTCATCGCTTCGACTGAAGATGGGAAGCCTGTGCATGTCGGCCAGCTCGGCAATCTCACGCTGATCCGCAAATGGACCGCAAGCGGTGGGACCGCGCCATACTACTATCATTTCGATGTCGCTATGCCGGGGGATGATGCCGGAGCCTTCCACTCATCCGATCTGTGGTTCTCCTTTGGAAGCCTTGCGAAATGCTGGCGTCCGTTCGTTGGATGGCATTACGATCTGGCAAGGCGAATGGGGCTGTACTGGACCAATTTTGCCGCCAATGGCGATCCCAACGGAACGGACCGTGACGGAACGCCGCTTCCTGTATGGGATCCTTGCATCGGTGAGGAATGCCCCGCCATGCATTTGTGCCAAGAACCGGGCATGCGGACGGATTGGCTTACCGAAACGGATCGAAAAGCATTCGGCATGTGACGGCATGCCGTTGATGTATACATACTGATATGTAAACAGGGACGGTCTTTGCGGATCGTCCCTGCCGCATAATGATTTGCCGTTGCGCGTGCAGGAGGATTTCGAGACTGATTATCCGACTTTTCACCGTTTCTGTCGTCTGGTTCGTCGGTGGCGTCTCGCGGAGGCTCGGGCCATTAAAGACCCTGTTCGGCGTTGTGCAGGCTAGGAGCTGTTTGAAGTGTTCTAGGCCGGACGTTTCGCCGTATAGGGGCGTGTCTGCGTGGATTCCGTCGGATGTGGCGTCTCAATTGTTGGACGTTGCGGTGAGCGTGAACGGGGGTGATTATGAGGAAGACTGAACCCCCCGCTCATGACCATTGCCGACACGATGGCCTATTTGCAGTGCAGTCGTCGGCTGTCTTGTTGGGTACCAACTCGGGTACCTTGCTGGGTACCGGAAATGTTGGCATTGGCGTACATTTCCGTACATTCTCTGTTTGCGCCGTATGTTTTGAAATCGTTGGTATTCCGCCGTTTTGGCATGAAAAAAGGGCTTCCGGATTTCTCCGAAAACCCTCAAGGCGGAGTCAGAGGGATTCGAACCCTCGAGCCGCTAAACACGACTAACACCTTAGCAGGGTGCCCCTATCGGCCACTCAGGCATGACTCCACTGTTGCGTTACGACGCAACAGCATGTAACTATAGCATCTATCCGCGTGCGAAACACCATATTGTGAAAAAATGAGAGAAAAACGTGTGGTGATGTCAGTGGGACTCGAACTCGTGAGCCGTGTCGAGCGGTCTCATTGATATGCGACACGCCGGTATGCCCGCAGGTTTCGCCATATTCGAACATTTGTTCCAAAACTGCCGAATCGTTGTCTATCATGGAATCATGAGCACAGCACCAAGAATCGCAGCGGCCAAACGTGACTGGGGTCACGATGAGGTCGGATGCACGGTGCTGCATATCGACATGGACGCTTTTTTCGCATCCCTCGAAGTGGCGCGGCATCCGGAATACGCCGACAAACCGGTAATCATCGGCATCGGCAACCGTTCCGTGGTGTCCGCGGCGAACTATGAGGCACGCAAATACGGCATCAATTCGGCGATGGCAAGCTCCCGGGCAAGAAAACTATGCCCGAACGGCGTCTTTCTGCCGGTGGACATCCACTACTACCGTGAGATGTCCCGACGTATCTTCACAGAGGTGTTCTCCCGCGTCACCGATCGCATCGAACAGGTTTCCGTGGATGAATGCTATATGGACGTCTCCGGCGCGCTGCTGCGGTGGAAGAGTCCCCGCGCCATCGGAGCTTGGATACGCGATCAGGTCGCCAGACGGTACCACATCACCTGTTCCGTCGGCATCGCGGCGAACAAGCTTGTCGCCAAAATGGCTTCGACCAATGCCAAACCGGATGGCATGCTCATGATCCCCGTGGCCAGACATGCCGAATTCGTGCAGATGATGCCGTTGCGTGGCATACCTGGCATCGGTCCGTCCTTGGAGAAACGACTGAACGCATGGGGCGTTGATTCCGTGGCTGACTTGGCGAAGATGAGCATGGAATCGCTTGAGCAGGCGACGGGGTCAGCCATCAGCGCGCGCGGGTTGTACATGGCGGCACGCGGATTGGATGACCGCCCTGTCGCACCGCGTGCGCAGGAGAAATCCGTCGGCGCGGAACGCACGTTCGACAAGGACACCCAAGACATGCGGCAGGTGACATCCATGCTCCGCTGGTGTTGCGATGATGTGGCCGGCACGCTGCGCAGACGAGGGTTGATGGCGCGTAAGGTCATGGTGAAGCTGCGATTCCCGGATTTGAGCTATGCGACGAAAGGACATACGCTGGACTGTCCGACGGATGCGGCAAGCATGCTGTATCCGCAATGTGTCGCATTATTGCTGGCCATGATGGGCATGCCGGAAAGCTCTATCGACGCCATTTCCTTGACCAGACCGGTGCGACTTGCCGGCATGAGCGCGGGCGGTTTGGTCGAAGCGGCGGATGCGGCGGTTCAGCTTTCGCTTGATGACATGCTTGAAGAGCAGAACGAGGCGCAGCGGGGTCGTGGAACGGATACCGAACCGTCGACCCAATCGGAACGGCTACGCGGTGCGGAAGCGGCATTAGACGCGGTACGGCTCAAATACGGTAAAGGAAGCGTGCGTCTTGGCATATGGCGTGCGGGGCCATCAGGTAATCTTGAACATTGAGAGTGATGTGGAGCATGAGAAGAAACAGGGGGAGTGCCATGAGATACAGGGACAAGGCGGTGCATGCCCGCAACCCGGAAGTGCTGGTTGCAGGACGTCGCAGGCTGGCCATCGTCGCAGCCGTCGTGCTTGTTGTATTGCTGGCGGTAGGTGGGTGGTTCCTGGCGCGGTGCTTGCGTTCATCACAGTCCCAAGCCGGGCAGGGGGCCACAACGCAGATGGACGTGGCCAAGCAGAAAAAGCATGTGGTGAAAAAGGCCGAGCCAAAGGAACATCACGGCAATTCGCCGGACTGTCCGGATACCGATTGCATCGCCATGATGGTCAATGGCGATCTGCTGTTCCACCCTGGTCTGTGGGACAACTTCGCCGGTCCCAATACCGCGGCGACGGACGGTACGGCCTATGACTTCACCAGTCTGTTCGAACCGATGCGCAAGTACATCGATGCCTCCGATATCGCGGTGTGCGAATTCGAAACGCCGATCGCGCCTCGCGGTGGCCCCTACACCGGGTATCCGGTGTTCAACATTCCCTCGGAGGTCGCCGACGCGGCCGCCAAGGTGGGGTATCGCGCATGCACACATGCGTCGAACCATTCGTGGGATCAAGCGCGGATGGCATCACACGCCTGTGGGATACCCTCGACCAGGACGGCATCGCCCAGACGGGCTCCTACAAGACCGAGGAAGACTCTACCAAACCGCTGGTCATCGATTCTCCGACCGGTGGCGGCAAACTGGGCCTGATCGCCGGTACCGTGTCCCTGAACGCGCAAACTCCCGATTATGATTGGCGCGTCGACCGTCTGCGCGAGAGCGGCGATCCGAACCATCAGGCCGACATCGACAAAGCCGTGGCCAAAGCCAAAGAGGCCCGTAAACAAGGCGCCGACGTGGTGGCCATCGCCATGCATTCCGTGCAGGAATATCTTGACTACGCCGACTCGTGGCAGCAGTCCGAAGCGCATGAGCTGGCCGACACCGGTGCGTTCGACGTCATCTACGGTGCCGGATGCCACTGCGCGCAGCCCGTTGAGAACTACAACGGCACATGGATCATCTACGGTCTGGGCAACGCGGTGACGGTCACGTCCTACATTCCAGGCAACGAGGTCAACAACCAAGGCGTGACGGCCCGCGTCCAATTCGCCGGCAAGAAAGGCGTGGCCGGCTCATGGCGGGTCAATCGCATCGATTGGGTGCCGACGGCCAATGTGCGTCAAGGCCAATACCAGTGGTGTCCGATTTCGGACGACCATCCGGATGGAGCCTGTTGGAACGAAACAGAAGATGCCAATCAGAGACAACGTATCTGGAACGTGATCTATTCCATGGGCGCGGACCAGAACGTGGTTCGCGAATGGAACATCACCGCAGAACAAGCTGGTTCATCTGGAAAGTAGTTTCCCGTGGCAGAATATGCCTCGTATTCGTTAATCGACCTGTATGGAGCGTTTCCGCTCGTGATGTGAGGTGAAAGAAATGGATGGAGTTTTCGAGACCCAGCCGGACCGCACCGACTTGCCGCTGGTGGTCATGCCGGTGGTCATCGAATCGATGATCGGACCGTTCAAACAGAACTTCACGATGCTCGAAAACGTGGCCCGCGTGCGCATGTACGAGGATTTCACACTGGACGAGGACACCATCGTGGAACGCTGCAAGGATGCCGACGCGTCATGGTCATCGGATTCCACTGCGCCGATGCCATCCTCGATAGGCTCGACGCCAAGTGCTATGCGTTCGGAGGCACCGGCGTCGCCAGCTACATCAATCTTGAGAAAACCAAGGAACGCGGCATCCGCGTCTGCAACGTGCTGCATTACGGCGATCACGCCGTCGCCGAGCACGCCATGGCGTTGCTCATGGAACTGACCAGGCACGCCGGAGCGCTTGATATGCAGGTCAAGCAAGGCGATTGGGACGGTGCCGACGGTTTCGAACTGTTCGGCAAGAGGCTCGGCATCATCGGACTCGGCGGCATCGGGCAGACCGTGGCCGGCATCGCCAACGCTTTCGGCATGAAAGTATCCGCGTGGAACTCCCACGTGCCGGCACAGGTGTTCGAGAACCTGAATGTCACTCCGGTGGAAGACATGAACGAGTTGATCTCGAATTCAGACGTGGTCAGCGTGCATATGCCGTTGCTTGACTCCACCCGTGGCATCATCACGGCGAAGAACCTCGACGCGTTGCGTCCGGGAACCCTGTTCGTCAACACCGCCCGCGCCGAAGTCATCGAACCCGGCGCACTGCTCGCAAGACTTCAACGCGGAGACATTCCGGCGGCCTTGGACGTGTTCGATCATGAGCCGCTTGCCGCCGACGATCCTTTGTGCAAGATTCCCGGCATCGTGCTCACCCCGCACATCGCATGGCGCACCGACGGCGCGTATATCGGCATGACCAAGCAGGTGGTCCAATCCATCGCCGCCTTCTTCAAGGGGGAGGAATTCAACGTCGTCGTCTGAAAAAATAACCGGGAAGCAGCATATGCGCGCGGTCGGTGAGGTTAGGTAGGTTGAACAGCATGCAGACCATACTCGATTCCGCCGATCGGCCGGCGCACGACGCCTTCGTCGAAAAGAAATCGGAATTCATCGGAGACGCCTGTCATATCAGCTCGTTGGATGAGGCGCTCGCTTTCGTTCAGACGATCCGTGACCAGCATCCGAAAGCCCGGCATGTCGCCTATGCCGCGGTGTGTGGTGGATCCGATGGACGTCTTGCGGAACGCATGAGCGATGATGGCGAGCCGTCCGGAACCGCCGGCAAGCCCATTCTCGACGTGCTGCGGGCAAACGAAATGACTGATTGCGTGGTCGCGGTCACACGGTATTTTGGCGGTATCCTGCTTGGTTCCGGCGGCCTGATCCGTGCGTATTCCACAGGTGCGTCAATTGCGGTCAAGGCTGCTTCCAAGGCGAAAATCGTACCGTGCGGCGAATATCAGGTAACTCTTGATTATCCGCAGTTGGGCAGCTTCCAGAATCTGTTGTCAACGGTGGAAGGCGAGCAGACCGACGCGCAGTACACTGACCGCATCGCCTTGACTGTGGTGGTTCCGCAGGAACAGGCGAATGCCTTCGAATCCCGAGTTGTGGAAACTTTCAACGCCACGGTCGTTCCGCAACTGGTGGGCACGTCCAACCGTCCGGTCAAAGTATGAGTTCACGTTGTGAGCCGCATGCATATAGTGTCGTAAGGTGAAAATATGAGTGATGAGAACGAGCAGCATGAGAATGATTCGCAGGCCGACGCCTCGAACGCCGATGAGACCGTGGATTTCGAGCCGTTGACCGCCACATACGAGCGGCTCCGGCATTCCACTGATTCCGCCGCATTAAGCGAGTTCGCCAGACGTCCGCTGCCGGACCGGAGCGACCAGGCGGCGTTCTCCCGTGCCACCGCATTGCTTGAGGCTGTGGCCGGCAACGCGCATACGCCGGTGGAGGACCGCGTCTTCCTTGCCGAAACCATGCCGTTCCCGAACATTCTGGTCAAGCTTTCCACCGACGAGTCTCCTGAAGTACGCAAAGCCGTTGCGGGAAACGCCGATGACAAGAACTGGCTGGTGGGCCGACTGACCAAGGATGAGTCGCCCGAAGTGCGTGCCACCGCGCTGCGCAACAAACGTACGTCTTGGAAAATGCGTCTTGAAGGCGCCGAAGATTCCACCATGGATTCCGACACGCTTGATTTCCTGGGCTCGTTGGGAACGCAGGTCGAACCGGACGCTCCGGTGGTGCTTGCGACCATGGTGCGCAGGGCCGTCGCCTTGAATCCGAATGTTTCCGATCGGATGCTCCAGCAGTTGGCGCAGGACGCTTCAAGCGACGTGCAGAAGGCCGCTCAACGGCAGCTTGCGGAAAAATAATTGCATACGTTGTCATTTTTATGAGATTCCTGCGCGTGGTGCGCATGTTTTGGTCCTAGACTGGGAACCATGACAGAACAGACCGAAAACGCAACGCGTCTCGCCCGTCCGCTCATTCGTCTGGCAAAGCTGGTGGGTGTCGCCACCAGCTACGTCGGTATGAGCCATGATTACCACGAAATCGAAGACGATGTTCTAGTGGCGGTGCTCAAGGCGCTTGGTATTGACGCTTCCAACGATGAGGCGATCAACCAGTCCATCACATCCATCAAGTCCGAACGCGAAACTCGCGTGGTGGCTCCCACCGTGCTGCATATCGTGGGCAAGGAAAGCAAGGTGGAGGTGCACGGCGGCATGTTCGATGTGCCGGAAGCCTCCATCACGCTGGAAAACGGCAAGCAATTCACGGGCAAAATCTCCCATGAGGCGGTGAGAAAATCGCCCATGAGATCAATGGCAGCTTCTTCTTCATGTCGTATCTCGTCCTGCCCGCCGATCTGCCCGAAGCTATCACACCCTCAAGGTCACTGTCGGAAGCGAAACGGAGACTGCAACCGTTATCAGCGCTCCTGAGAAAATCGAACTGCTCGATGATATGAAGAACGGCTCCCTGTGGGGGTGGATGAGCCAGCTGTACTCCATCCGTTCCAAGGGATCCTGGGGCGTGGGAGACTTCGAAGATCTGAAGACCATGCTGGTCGAGGCTAAAAAGAAGACCGGCTCCGACTTCATGCTTATCAACCCGATGCACGCCGCGGAGCCGGTGCCTCCGCTGACGCCATCGCCGTATCTGCCGATTTCCCGCCGTTTCATCAATTTCAGCTACATCCGTCCGGAGTCCATGCCGGAATATCTCACGCTGTCCCACGAGGACAGGGCTGAAGTCGATGCGCTGCACGAGCAGGTCGAATCGCTGAATGACGACGCGCGGCTGATCGATCGTGACGCCATGTGGCGCGTCAAGAAGCATGCGCTGTGGGTCATCTACAAGGCCGGCCGAATCAAGGCTCGCCAGGCCGAATTCGACCGTTACCTCGCCGAATGCGGAGACGAGATCGAATCCTACGCCACCTGGTGCCTGTGCTACGACAAGTGGGGCGCTCCCTCCGACGACGCCGATAATTGGGTGCGCAAATACAACCGTGATTCCGAAGAAGTCGCGCAGTTGCGTGAGAAGTTCCCGGACACCCTTGAGTTCTACCGCTGGCTTGAGTGGGTCGCCACCGATCAGTTGCACGCGGCGCAGCAGGCCGCCCGCAAGGCCGGTATGAAGATCGGCATCGTCGCGGATATGGCCGTCGGCGTGCATCCGGCAGGATCCGATGTGTGGTGGAATCCGGAACGCTTCGCCAAGGGCGCCACGGTCGGCGCTCCGCCGGACATGTTCAACCAGCAGGGTCAGGACTGGAGCCAACCGCCGCTTAATCCGATTGCCTTGAACAGACCGGTTTCCGGGTGTACCGCGATATGGTGCATGACATGTTCGCCAATGCCGGTGCGGTGCGTATCGATCATATCCTTGGTCTGTTCCGCCTATGGTGGATTCCGGAAGGCAAGCCCGCCACTGATGGCACATATGTGCATTACGATTCCGATGTCATGCTCGGCATTCTCGCGCTTGAGGCTTCCCGTGCTGGTGGCGTGGTTGTTGGCGAGGATCTGGGTGTCGTGCCGGCCTATGTGTCCAAGTCGCTGTCCGAACATGGCATTCTCGGTTGTGCCGTGGAATGGTTCGAACAGATGGACGGTGTGTTCCGCACTCCGAAGGATTGGCGTCCGTACGCACTGGCGTCCGTCAATACGCATGACATGCCTCCTGCGGCCGGTTACCTCGAATACGGCCACGTCAAGCTGCGTGAACAGCTCGGCCTGCTGTCCGGACCGGTGGAGGAATTCCAGAAGTCCGCAACCGCCGAGCACAATGCCATGCTGAACATGCTGGTCGAGGAGGGCTATCTCGACAAGGCTGCTCTGGATGACGAAGCCGCCAACGAAAACGAGATTGTCGACGCGCTGTACCGTGGTCTGAAAGGTTCGCCCTGCAAGCTCATGGCCGCCTCCATCGTCGACGCGGTCGGTGAGAAGCGCACGCAGAACCAGCCGGGCACCAATAACGAGTATCCGAATTGGCGTATTCCGCTGGCCGATGGCGAAGGCAACGTGGTGCCGCTCGAAAAGCTCTTCGACGAACCGCGTCTGCAGGAGATCACCGCCATCATGCGTGGCTGATCTTCTATAGGCGATTCCATGGGGTGTCCACAGGTCCGACGGTCTGCGGACACCCTTGTTTTTCGTGTTGCCGAATGTCAAGGCAGGCGATATACTAGTAGACTGTTGTGTTTCCCTACGGGGTCCTTCAAAGCGCTTTTCCCACTCGCCATCGAGGACTTTCAGGGAGCCCACGGATAATGAGACCTGAAAAACGGCATTATTCCGCGCCCAACCAACGCGTGTAATGCTGATGGATGGTCCGGAACACAATATATAGAAAAGGTACATCGTGAAAACTTTCACTCCGAAGCCAGCTGATTTGACTCACGACTGGTACGTCATCGACGCCACCGACGTGGTGCTCGGTCGTCTCGCCACTCAGGCGGCAACCCTGCTGCGTGGCAAGAACAAGCCGACCTACGCTCCGCACGCCGATTCCGGCAACCACGTGATCATCCTCAACGCCGACAAGATCGCTCTGACCGGCAACAAGTTGGGCAAGGAACTGTACATGCACTCCGGTCGTCCGGGTGGCCTGCGTCGCGATAGCTACGCCCAGCTGCTCAAGACCAACCCCGAGCGCATCATCAAGTCTGCCATCAAGGGCATGCTGCCGAAGAACCGTCTGGCCAAGGTTCAGCTGGATCGTCTCCACATCGTTCGCGGTGCCGAGCATCCGTACGCTGGCATGAAGCCGCAGGTTTTCGAGATCGCTCAGGTCTCGCAGCAGGCTAAGTGAACCGAAGGGAGATAAGAAACATGGCTGAAAACACCAACGACTCCGCGGTTCTCGAGACCGAAGAGGAGCTCACCTCGTACACCACCGAGACCAACGCTGGCGCTGGCACCGGTACTTCCACCATCGCTCCGGGCTACGCACCGGTCGTCGTAAGGAAGCCGTCGCCCGTGTTCGCCTGGTTCCGGGCACCGGCAAGTGGACCATCAATGGTCGCACCCTGGAAGAGTACTTCCCGGCCAAGCTGCTGCAGCGTGAGGTCAACTCCCCGATCGTTCTGCTCAAGCTCGAAGGCAAGTTCGACGCTATCGTCCTCGTTGACGGTGGCGGCACCACCGGCCAGGCTGGCGCAATCCGCCTGGGCGTTGCCCGCGCTCTGAACGCCATCGATCGTGATGCGAACCGCGCCGCCTGAAGAAGGCTGGCTTCCTGACCCGCGACGCCCGCGTCGTGGAACGCAAGAAGGCCGGTCTGCACAAGGCACGTCGCGCTCCGCAGTTCTCGAAGCGCTAAAGCTTACAGCAAGCTTTATTCGAAACCCCTCGGAAACCTATGGTCTCCGAGGGGTTTCCTCGTTATTGTGGGCAAGCGTTAGATGCGTTGGACGCAATGGGCTCGTTAGATGTGTTGGACGTATCTGGCAGACGTTGCAGATGAAGCATCCGCATCTCCCTCATTCGCGGCCCACCCGTTACCGGACGTTTCGGATGGGCCGTTTGCGTATTGATGTATGCGCCGATTCGTTGCGCCGTCCGCTGCGCGTCAATCCGTCGAAATCTGCTTCATCGCGCTGATGCTCAGAGCCGGCAGCGTCCACAGGTCGGATCGTCCTCGGACAACCCGTCGTCAGCGGAGTTCAGACTGGCGGCATTCTCATCCATCTGCCAATACATGGTATTGAGACGCTGCAGATGGTTGCGGAATCGCCCGGCAGGTTTGTCCTCCGCTTCCTCATCGAACTCGGCCAGCTTCTCGATCTGCGTGCCTGTCCGGGATATTCGCCGGCGATTTCCGCCGAGGACCAGATCATTTCCCATTCGATGTCGTTGGGCAGATGGAATCTGACGTTCTCGTCGGACCCATTGACCAGAATGAGCAGGCTTGGCTCGTCGGGGGAGAGCAGCTGCATGGCGAACGATCGGACCGAGGGATTCGTCCAATCCGCATCATGCGGCGTCTTTCCGTTCGGCAGGAACCAGTGCACGCGGTCGATTTCTTCAACAGTCCGATTTTGCTCAGTCGGGTGAAGAAATCCTCATGGTTGTAGAGGTCCCGGGCCTTTCTCAGCGCTATCAGCCGGGAAGTGAGGTTGAACAGCTTGAGCTCCGCGGTCTGCTCGGTGCTGTACAGCCAATCCCAATCCAGCCATGTGGTCTCATTGTCCTGCGTGTAGGCGTTGTTGTTGCCGTTCTGCGAGTTGCCGAATTCGTCGCCGGCAAGCAGCATCGGCGTGCCCAGGGAGAGCAGCAGCGTGCCCAGCATGTTCATGATGGCCCGTTCTCGTTGCTGTGTGATGATCGGATCACTGCACGGGCCTTCATGTCCGAAATTGACGGAATGGTTGTTGTCGCTGCCGTCCCGGTTGTTCTCTCCGTTGGCTTCGTTGTGCTTATGCCGATACTGGGTCAGATCGGCGGTGGTGAAGCGTCGTGGCATGCCACGTAGTTCACGGATGCGGTCGATCCGCGTCCGGGGTCGGTGGCGAACAGATCGGCTGAGCCGCATAGGCGCGTGGCCATGGACTGCATGGTCATGTCGCCGGTTTCACCACCACGTGCACGTTCCACATCGGTCAGCCAGAAGGTGCGTGTGCAATCGCGGAAGCGGTCGTTCCATTCCGCGAAGGGGATGCCGAATTGTCCCGTTCTCCAGCCGTTCGGGCCGCAATCCCACGGTTCCATGATCATCTTGAGGTTGCCGAGCAGCAGATCGGAGCGCAACGCGTACAGGAACGGGTGGTATCGCGTGAATTCGCCGTCAAGACGCGCCAGCGTCGCCGCAAGGTCGAAGCGGAAGCCGTCGATGCCGATTCGCTTGGCCCAGTAGCGAAGCGAATCCACGGCGAAGGTGGTGACGTGCGTGTTGGTGAAGTCAAGCGAATTGCCGCATCCCGTCGTGTCGTACAGGCGGCTGACCTTGTCTTTGGTCCGTCGGTAATAGGCGAGGTTGTCGAGTCCACGCCAGCAGATGGTCGGGCCTTCCGGACCGGATTCGCAGGTGTGGTTGTACACCACGTCCATGATGACCTCGAAACCGGCCTCATGCATGGCCCGCACCATGTCGATGACCTCCTGCCGCACGGCGCCCGCTCCCGCTTCCTGCGCCTGCTTGGTGGCGTACGAGGCTTCGGGGGCGAAGTAGCCGAGCGTGGAATAGCCCCAGTAATTCGTGCGATTGCGTTCCTGCAGGAACAGTTCGGATTGCTTGGCTTGGATGGGCAGCAGTTCGATGGATGTCACGCCGAGGTCCTGCAGATAGGAGAGCGTGGCCGGATGGGCGAGGCCGGCATAGGTGCCGCGCAATTCCGGAGGAAGCATGGGGCGTTCGCGGTGAATCCTTTGACGTGCAGTTCGTAGATGACGGTTTTGCTCCATGGCACATGCGGTGGATGGTTCTCCCATATGCTTGTTGATGTCGCGGTCGTCAATGGCCACGGAAACAGGCATGTGTCCCAGAGAGTCCACGGTGCTCATCGGTCCGAACGGCGAACCGGCGACCTTGCCGTTTTTGATCTCGCATTCGTAGGCGAAGGCGCCCGGGTCGAGTTCCATCTTGCCTTCGATGCCTTTGGCGTATGGGTCGAGCAGCAGTTTGTATGGATTGAAGCTCACGCCATGGTTTGGATCCCATGGGCCATTGACGCGGTATCCGTATTGCATGCCGTCCCATGCTTGCGGCACGTGCACATACCATAGTCCGTAATTCGGTCCATCCATATGGAACAGGGTTTCTCGCAGGTTCAGCGAGGGGATGCGTCTGGTGCAGATGCGTTGTGTTTTCGCCTGCTCGATGAACGACACGTCAGGCTCGTTGAACAGGCGTACGGCATCGGCGTAGAAGGCGCTGGGCTGGTTGAGCGGTTCGAGCACGCAGAACCACACTTGATCGGCGGTCTCGGAACGGACGACGGCGTCCGCACCACCGTCATCGGTGAAGTAGAGTCCGGGGCGGGTTGCGTATCGGTGCAGGGTGGATTCTTCATGTCTCCATTGTAAACGCCGGAATACGTCGATTGTTCGAGCGAGGGTCGTTGCGCGACGTTGTGTTTTCGATGTGATTTCTTTTTGATTTTTATGGGCGATTGTTGTCTCTTGTCGCCGTCTCGATGATGCGGAAGCCTTGGAAATAAGCGCGACACGCTTTGTAAAGAACTTTACAAAAAGCAATTTGCAAAACTTTTTGGAAAAGCGTATAGTGTGAGATATCGCGCAGGGGGTCTGCGGGAAGCAAAAACAAAATCTTTCAGTGAGGAAGGAACAATCATGAAGGCTTTGGTTCTGACTGGCATCAAGCAGTTCGAGATCCAGGAACTGGACACTCCTGAGATTCAGCCGAACGAGGTGCTGATCAACACCGCTTACGCAGGTGTCTGCGGCACCGACCATGACCTGTACGCCGGCCGTCCGGGCTCCGCTCCGGCCGTTCCGCCAATCATCCTCGGCCATGAGAACTCCGGTGTCGTCGCAGCCATCGGCTCCGAGGTCACCAACGTCAAGGTCGGCGACCGTGTTGCCGTCGATCCGAACATCTACTGCGGCCAGTGCGAGTACTGCCTGACCCAGCGTCCTGAGCTGTGCGATCACCTGAGCGCCGTCGGCGTCACCCGTAACGGCGGTCTGGCCGAGCGGTTCACCGCTCCGGCCACCGTGGTCTACAAGCTGCCGGACAACGTCTCCCTGCGCGACGCCGCCGCCATCGAGCCGGTGTCCTGCGCCGTGCACGGCCTCGACCTGCTCAAGCTGCGTCCGTACCAGAAGGCTCTGGTCATCGGCGACGGCTTCATGGGCCAGATCTTCGCCCAGCTGCTGCAGCCTACGGCGTGCACCAGGTGGACCTCGCCGGCATCTTCGACGAGAAGCTGCAGCGCAACAAGGAGCAGTTCGGCGTCACCGAAACCTACAACACCACCCGCGAGCAGATTCCGGCTGATTCCTACGACGTCATCGTCGAGGCCGTCGCTTGCCGACCACCCAGCCCAGGCTGTCGCCGCCGCCAAGAAGGGCGCTCAGGTGCTGATGTTCGGTGTCGGCCCGCAGGAAGCTCACTTCGAGATGAACACCTACGACATCTACAAGAAGCAGCTGACCATCCAGGGCTCCTTCATCAACCCGCTGACCTTCCGCGACGCCATCTCGCTGGTCTCCTCCGGCAAGATGAACATCGGCGGCCTCATCAGCCACGAGCTCGAGCTCGAGCAGGTGCAGGACTTCCTCGACGGCAAGGTCACCGGCGTTTCCAAGGCCGTCGTCAAGGTTGGCAAGTGACATCGCAAACGGCCTTGCGATTGTTCTGAAAATCGTGGCCGCCGCATATTCACCTCTCCCGCGGCGGCCATCGCTTTGTATAAAACTAGATGCCGTAGCAAGGTGGCTGTGGTATCTACCTCGAATATCCGTATTGATTCATACGATTCCTCATAGTTGAGAGAGACATCGGGTAAGGGTGCTCGCATGATTAAGATTCTTGAACGACTTGGCGTTCCTCGCACGTTGATGCTTGGCTTCCTCGCCGTTGCCATCTTCATGACCGGTGATGGTTTCGAACTGACATTTCTGTCGAAATTCATGGTGGATCAGGGATTCACCTCGTCCCAGGCCTCGCTGCTGGTCACCGTGTACGGCCTGTTCGCTGCCTTCGGCGGATGGTCGGCAGGTGTGCTTGCCGAAATGTTCGGCGCACGTAAGGTCATGATGTTCGGTGCATGCTGGTGGATCGGCGTACATCTGCTGTTCCTCGGCATCGCATCCCAAGCCATATCTATCCGTTGATTCTGTGCCTGTACGCCATGCGTGGCATCGGCTACCCGCTGTTCATCTACAGCTTCGTCGTGCTGATGGCTCAGTACATTTCGCCATCGCGACTCGCTTCGGCAACCGGCTTCTTCTGGACCTGCTTCTCGCTGGGCATCGGCGTGTTCGGCGCTTATCTGCCGAGCTTCATCATGCCGATCGTCGGCGAATACAAGACCTTCTGGTTCGCTCTGCCGTTCTCCATCGTCGGCACGCTCATGTGCTTCTTCTTCGTACCGAAGAACAAGGTCGTCAAGGGCGAGGGCTTGAGCCGTAAGGAACAGCTCAAGGAACTGGCCGAAGGCGCTACCATCCTCGTCACCAACCGCAAGATCCTCATCTGCGCCATCATCCGTATCATCAACAACCTGCTGCTGTACGGCTTCCCGGTCATCATGCCGCTGTACCTGTGCACCACGCACAACGGAGGCATCAACATCTTCAAGACTGAGGAATGGATGCGCATCTGGGGCTTCGTGTTCGTCATCACCCTGATCTTCAACACCTTCTGGGGCTGGTTCATGGACCGCTATGGATGGGTGTGGCCGATGCGTTGGTTCGGTTGCGCGGCGCTCGCCGTCGGTTCCGTCGCCTTCTACTACATTCCGCAGTGGTTCGGCGCGAACGCGGTGATGATGATCATCGCTTCGATCATCGTCGGCATCGGCACCTGCGCCTTCTCCTCGCTGCCGACCATCATGACGCTGTATGCCGGCGAAGGCAAGCAGGGCGCGGCACTGTCCGCCTACAACCTTGCGGCTGGTCTGACCACGTTTGCCGGCCCTGGCATCGCCACCATCCTGCTGCGACCATCGGCTACGGCGGCGTGTGCTGGACGTACGCGGCCCTGTACGTGCTGGCGTTCATCCTGACGCTGTTCATCCGTCCGCAGCAGCCTGGCTTCGACAGCCACGGCCACCGCATCAAGAAGTCCGCCGACTCCGTCAAGGAAGTCGCGGCCGAAGCCAAAGAAGATGCGCCTGCCGTCGCCTGACCCCGTCCATGTCGGGCGCCTGCCCCACGGGCGTCCGACACTTTGACAAAACACAACAATTTTCAAGTACCATTGCCCACGCATAACCCACAATGAAGGAGAACATCATGAGCAAGCCCATGACCGCATTCACCACTGATTTCCAGCATTCCGGCATGGTCGCCAAGGATTTGGACGAGACCATCGCTTCTACACCGAGAAGCTCGGCTTTGAGGTCGCTGGCATCTTCCACAACGGCGAGAACCGCTGCGCCTTCCTGCGTTACGGCCACCTGACCATCGAGACCTGGGAGGGCGAGCCGGCCCCGATGACCGCCGGTGCCATCAACCACTGGGCTTTCGACACCCCGGACATCGAAGCGGCCTTCGAAAACGCCAAGGAACTCGGCCTGAAGTTCAAGGACACCGAGATCCAGCACATCGACAGCTTCTGGGAGCACGGCATCCGCTTCTTCAACGTGTACGGTCCGAACGGCGAGACCATCGAGTTCTGCCAGATCGTCTGATTGTTCGGCTGATAAAGAGAGGGGCGTTCCCATCCACAGCAACGGGATGGGAACGCCCCTCGTCTTTGTGTATGTGTTTGCATACGCGTTTTTCGCGCGTATGCAACACATATTGCGCGTGTGCCGTCACGCTTCCGTGTTGCAGACGTCCGTGACGTAGGACTGCACGAATCGCAGCGCGGCGCCGATGATGTTCTGGTCTTCCACGCACAGGCTCTTGCGCAGCGTGAAGCGGGTGTCGTGGAACGCGCTTTTCTCATCGATTAAGGACTTGAGCCTGTCCATATCGTCCGAATCGAGATACCGTGCCGCTTCGCCGCCGATGATGATGTCGCCGGCAAGCAGCGCGCGGATGTTGCTTACGGCCTGTGCCACGTTGGCAAGCCAATGGTCGAAGCGCTTGCGATGATCGTGCTCGCCCTGCCTCAGCACGCTGAAGAATCCCGACAGGCTTTCGCCGTCCTCCAGCAGGGTCTCCGGCGAGCAGTACGTGTCCATGCAGCCGTATTGGCCGCAGTAGCATTTGTTGCCGCCGGGCACAAGCGTCATATGTTCGATGACGCCGTTGCGCAGGTTCGGCCCCTGATAGAGCTGTCCGTCGATGATCACCGCGCCGCCGGGGCGCATTTCCAGATATACGCAGACCGCGTCGCTGAGTGCATGGTCGAGCCATAGCTCCGCCATGGCCGAGGCGTCGGAATCGTGGATCATGATGCTGGGATAATGCACGTTCTGCGCGATGGTGTCCAACTTGACGCCGGTATTGCCCATGATGCTGCCGAAGCTGATGGTCGTTCCGTCCGCGGAGACGATGCCCTGGATGGCGAAGGCGACTCCTAAGACGTCGGTGCCGCCACGTTCGATCTTCTCCGCGAAATCGTTGATGATGCCGCCGATCTTCTGATAGTAAGCATCGGTGTTGCGGTAGGGGAGCGCGGTATGGTGCCGTGCGATGACGCCGCCGTGCAGATCGATGGCGCATAGATTCAGGCTATTGGAGCGCATGGAGACGCCGATGGCTGCTTTGAACCGGGACTTGAACACGAAGGTCTGCGCCTTCCTGCCGCCCGTGGATCCCAGTTGCTCGCCTTTGCCTACAAGACCTTCCTGTTCTAGCGCGCGCAGATTCTGGGTGATGGTGGGCAGACTCAGTCCGAGTTCCCGTTCCAGAACCTGTTTGGTCGCGGGGCCGTTCGCGTACAGATATCTGGTCAGGGCTCGCTTGTTGAGCTCCTTCACTGCCATGGTCGGCGCGGCTTTCATGTCTGCTCCTTTGCGGATGATGTATTACTTCGTCCGATTATACCTTTACAAAAGTATTTTTAGGAAGTTCGCGCGTTTTGCAACAAAAATAAAAGACTTTAAAAAAAGTCGTTTAGAAAATAGCGAAATTGACGTTTGCGAAGTTGACTTTAAATGAACAAAACGTATCAAAACGGTGTTGAAAATAGGTTAAATGTTCGGAAAATAAGGCAAAAGAACAAAAAAAGATAGTAACTGAACATAAAACACACGACACGACGAAGAATATACAACGCGATTTTTCTCAGGTATATTGTGACTCAGGTCACAACATGATCAGCAACGCAGCTTCCGCCGCGAGGTTGAAGCGAATAACTGAAAACACCTTTGCTATTCCCCAAAGAATCGAGGAGGACTTCAAGTGGCAGACGCAAAGAAGAAGGAAGAGCCGACCAAGCCGACTCCGGAAGAGAAGCTCGCCGCAGCCGAGGCTGAGGTCGACGCTCTGGTCAAGAAGGGCCTGAAGGCTCTTGACGAATTCGAAAAGCTCGATCAGAAGCAGGTCGACCACATCGTGGCCAAGGCATCCGTCGCAGCCCTGAACAAGCACTTGGTGCTCGCCAAGATGGCCGTCGATGAGACCCACCGTGGTCTGGTCGAAGACAAGGCACCAAGAACATCTTCGCCTGCGAGCATGTCACCAACTACCTGGCCGGTCAGAAGACCGTCGGCATCATCCGCGAGGACGACGTGCTGGGCATCGACGAGATCGCCGAACCTGTCGGCGTCGTCGCTGGCGTGACCCCGGTCACCAACCCGACCTCCACCGCCATCTTCAAGTCGCTGATCGCACTGAAGACCCGCTGCCCGATCATCTTCGGCTTCCACCCGGGCGCACAGAACTGCTCCGTCGCGGCCGCCAAGATCGTTCGCGATGCCGCTATCGCAGCAGGCGCTCCTGAGAACTGTATTCAGTGGATCGAGCATCCGTCCATCGAGCCACTGGCGCCTGATGAAACATGATGGTGTCGCCACCATCCTTGCCACCGGTGGTCCGGGCATGGTCAAGGCCGCATACTCCTCCGGCAAGCCGGCCCTGGCGTCGGCGCGGGCAACGCTCCGGCATACGTTGACAAGAACGTCGACGTCGTGCGTGCAGCCAACGATCTGATTCTTTCCAAGCACTTCGATTACGGCATGATCTGCGCTACCGAGCAGGCCATCATCGCCGACAAGGACATCTACGATCCGCTGGTCAAGGAACTCAAGCGTCGCAAGGCCTATTTCGTGAACGCCGAGGAGAAGGCCAAGCTCGAGCAGTACATGTTCGGCTGCACCGCATACTCCGGCCAGACCCCGAAGCTCAACTCCGTGGTGCCGGGCAAGTCCCCGCAGTACATCGCCAAGGCCGCCGGCTTCGAGATTCCGGAAGACGCCACCATCCTCGCCGCTGAGTGCAAGGAAGTCGGCGAGAACGAGCCGCTGACCATGGAGAAGCTTGCTCCGGTCCAGGCCGTGCTGAAGTCCGACAACAAGGAACAGGCCTTCGAGATGTGCGAAGCCATGCTGAAGCATGGCGCCGGCCACACCGCCGCCATCCACACCAACGACCGTGACCTGGTCCGCGAGTACGGCCAGCGCATGCACGCCTGCCGTATCATCTGGAACTCCCCGAGCTCCCTCGGCGGCGTGGGCGACATCTACAACGCCATCGCCCCGTCCCTGACCCTGGGCTGCGGCTCCTACGGCGGCAACTCCGTGTCCGGCAACGTCCAGGCAGTCAACCTCATCAACATCAAGCGCATCGCTCGGAGGAACAACAACATGCAGTGGTTCAAGATTCCGGCCAAGACCTACTTCGAGCCGAACGCCATCAAGTACCTGCGTGACATGTACGGCATCGAAAAGGCCGTCATCGTGTGCGATAAGGTCATGGAGCAGCTCGGCATCGTCGACAAGATCATCGATCAGCTGCGTGCACGTTCCAACCGCGTGACCTTCCGTATCATCGATTATGTCGAGCCGGAGCCGAGCGTCGAAACCGTCGAACGTGGCGCCGCCATGATGCGCGAGGAGTTCGAGCCGGATACCATCATCGCCGTCGGCGGTGGTTCCCCGATGGATGCGTCCAAGATCATGTGGCTGCTGTACGAGCACCCGGAAATCTCCTTCTCCGATGTGCGTGAGAAGTTCTTCGATATCCGTAAGCGCGCGTTCAAGATTCCGCCGCTGGGCAAGAAGGCCAAGCTGGTGTGCATCCCGACTTCTTCCGGCACCGGTTCCGAAGTCACGCCGTTCGCTGTGATCACCGACCACAAGACCGGCTACAAGTACCCGATCACCGATTACGCGCTGACCCCGTCCGTCGCCATCGTCGATCCGGTGCTGGCCCGCACCCAGCCGCGCAAGCTCGCTTCCGACGCCGGCTTCGACGCCCTGACCCACGCATTTGAGGCTTACGTCTCCGTCTACGCCAACGACTTCACCGATGGCATGGCTCTGCACGCGGCCAAGCTGGTGTGGGACAACCTCGCCGAGTCCGTCAATGGCGAGCCGGGTGAGGAAAAGACCCGCGCCCAGGAGAAGATGCACAACGCCGCCACCATGGCCGGCATGGCATTCGGCTCCGCCTTCCTCGGCATGTGTCACGGCATGGCCCACACCATCGGCGCTCTGTGCACGTGGCCCACGGCCGCACCAACTCCATCCTCCTGCCGTACGTGATCCGTTACAACGGTTCCGTCCCGGAGGAGCCGACCAGCTGGCCGAAGTACAACAAGTACATCGCTCCGGAACGCTACCAGGAGATCGCCAAGAACCTTGGCGTGAACCCGGGCAAGACCCCGGAAGAGGGCGTCGAGAACCTGGCCAAGGCCGTTGAGGACTACCGTGACAACAAGCTCGGCATGAACAAGAGCTTCAAGGAGTGCGGTGTGGATGAGGACTACTACTGGTCCATCATCGACCAGATCGGTATGCGCGCCTACGAAGACCAGTGCGCACCGGCGAACCCGCGTATCCCGCAGATCGAGGATATGAAGGACATCGCCATCGCGGCCTACTACGGCGTCAGCCAGGAGGAAGGCCACAAGCTGCGCATCGAGCGTCAGGGCGAAGCCGCTACGGAGGAAGCTTCCGAGCGCGCCTGATCGCAATATCGCAACGTGACTCCTTATATAAAAGATGTGAAGTGAAGCGTATATAAGGAGTCGTGCAAAAGGAGCCTGATGGGAAACCATCAGGCTCCTTTTTTATAGTGAGGAGGAAGTGGACCGTCGCCGTTACCTTCCGCGTTCTTCATCGAAAGAAGACGCGTGATTGTGTTGGCGCGACACCGCGAAAAACGTTGGAAAAACCGCGACACGCGCGAATTCCATATGTTCACCCCTGATGCTTAGATAAAGAAGTTGCCTGATTTTAGGGCTCGCAAATTGTAATTCAAAAAGCGAGCGTGGCACAGCGGCTCACTCCGGTGAGAAGCTGCATGGCTGCGCACTGATGTGGTATGGCCACGGGACTTCCACGGTTCCGGGGGTCTTCTGCGCCGGTGCCCTTGGAAGCAGGCTGGTAAACAGTAAATAACGAATCGCTAGAAAGGGCGGAAGGCAATGGCGGGACAGAAAATCCGCATCAGGCTTAAGTCCTATGACCATGAGGTCATCGACCAATCGGCGAAGAAGATCGTCGAAACGGTGACGAACGCGGGCGCAACTGTGGTTGGCCCGGTTCCGCTCCCGACCGAGAAGAACGTGTTCGTCGTTATCCGTTCTCCTCACAAGTACAAGGATTCTCGCGAGCATTTCGAGATGCGCACTCATAAGCGTCTCATCGACATTGTGGACCCGACCCCGAAGGCCGTGGACTCCCTCATGCATATTGATCTGCCGCAGACGTGAACATCGAGATCAAGCTGTAAGGGAGGAGGGAACCATTATGTCTAATCGCACTGCACTGCTGGGTAAGAAGCTCGGTATGTCTCAGGTCTGGGACGAGAACGGTTTCTTCGTTCCTGTGACCCTCGTTGACGTGTCCACCAACGTGGTGACCGCTGTCAAGTCCGAAGAGTCCGACGGCTACAAGGCTGTTCAGCTTGGCTACGGCCAGGTTGACCCGACCAAGGTGACCAAGCCGCTTGCCGGCCACTTCGCCAAGGCTGGCGTCACCCCGCGTCGTCACCTCGCTGAGGTCCGCACCGATAACGCCGAAGAGTTCGAGCCGGGTCAGGAGCTGACCGCTGAGCTGTTCCCGGAAGGCACCCTGGTCGACGTGACCGGTACCACCAAGGGCAAGGGCTTCGCAGGCACCATCAAGCGTTGGGGCTTCAAGTCCTATCGTCGTACCCACGGCTCTCACAAGAACGAGCGTCGTCCTGGCTCTGTTGGCGCATGCGCCACCCCGAGCCGCATCCTCAAGGGCAAGCGCATGGCTGGCCGCATGGGTCATGTGACCAACACCGCGCTGAACCTCACCATCGTTTCGTCGGATGTTGAGAACGGCGTGCTGGCTATCAAGGCGCCATTCCGGGCCCGAAGGGCAGCATCGTTCTCGTCCGTTCGGCAGTGAAGGGAGCCTGATAAATCATGCAAACGTTACTCTGAACGTCACCGATAACCAGGCAAGGCCACCGGCACCGTCGATGCCCCGGCTGAGATCTTCGGCTTCTCCGCTGAAGAAGTTCAGTCCCGCATCCCGCTGATCCACCAGGTCGTCATCGCCCAGCTCGCCGCTGCTCGCCAGGGCACCCACGCCACCAAGACTCGTGGCATGGTTTCCGGCGGTGGCCGCAAGCCGTGGAAGCAGAAGGGCACAGGTCGTGCTCGTCAGGGCTCCATCCGTGCACCGCAGTGGTACCACGGCGGCACCGTGTTCGGTCCGCAGCCGCGTGACTACTCCCAGCGCACCCCGAAGAAGATGAAGGCCGCTGCTCTCAAGTACGTGCTTTCCGATCGTGCCAATGCCGGTCACGTGGCCGTTGTCGACTTCGGTGTTTCCGAAGCCCCGTCCACCAAGGCCGCCGTTGCCGCTCTTACCCCGGTGACCGAGAACAAGTTCACCACCGTGGTGCTCTCTCGCGAGAATGTGAACGAATGGCTTTCCGTTCGTAACATCCCGACCGTTCACCCGATCTTCGCCGATCAGCTCAACACGTACGATGTGGTCACCGCTCAGTACGTGGTCTTCTCCAAGGAAGGCTTTGATGCTTTCCTCGCTGCGAAGGCTGAGCCGGCTGCAAAGGAGGCCTGATTTTCATGGTCGCTATTCACAAGCCCGCACACGACATCATCCTCAAGCCTGTCGTTTCTGAGAAGAGCTACGCTCTGTCCGATCGCGGTCAGTACACCTTCGTGGTGGCCCCGAACGCGAACAAGGTTCAGATCAAGCAGGCAATCGAAGAGATCTTCAATGTCAAGGTGACGAACGTCAACACCCTCAACCGCGCCGGCAAGCGCCAGCGCACCCGCAACGGTTTCGGCCAGCGCGTCAATCAGAAGCGCGCCATCGTGACCGTCGCCGAGGGCCAGACGATCGACATCTTCGGTAACTGAAGCTAGCCGAGAAAAGTTAAAGGAAGAACTAGATTATGGCTATCCGCGTTTATAAGCCGACGACTGCAGGCCGCCGTAACGCGTCCGTCTCGGACTTCTCCGAGCTTACGCGCTCCACGCCTGAGAAGTCGCTGGTTCGCAAGCTCAGCAAGACTGGCGGTCGTAACTCCTACGGCCGTATGACCTCCCGCCATCGCGGCGGCGGTCACAAGCGCCAGTACCGTCTCATCGACTTCAAGCGTTGGGACAAGGACGGCGTGCCGGCCAAGGTCGCTCACATCGAGTACGACCCGAACCGTTCCGCCCGCATCGCACTGCTGCACTACGCAGACGGTGAGAAGCGTTACATCATCGCTCCGGAAGGCATCAAGCAGGGCGACGTCATCGAGACCGGCGCTCAGGCTGATATCAAGCCGGGCAACAACCTGCCGCTGCGCAACATCCCGACCGGTACCGTGGTGCACGCGATTGAGCTCCGCCCGCTGGGTGGCGCCAAGATCGCCCGCTCCGCCGGTGCTGCCGTGCAGCTCGTCGCCAAGGATGGCGCCTACGCTCAGCTGCGTATGCCGTCCGGCGAAATCCGCAACGTGGACGCTCGCTGCCGCGCGACCGTTGGTGAGGTCGGTAATTCCGACCACGCCAACATCCAGCTTGGCAAGGCAGGCCGCGCTCGTTGGATGGGCAAGCGCCCGATCACCCGTGGTGAGTCCATGAACCCTGTCGATCACCCGCACGGCGGTCGTACCCGCGGTGGCAAGCCGCCGGTTTCTCCGTGGGGCAAGGGCGAGGTTCGTACCCGCCGTCCGAAGAAGGCTTCGAACAAGATGATTGTTCGTCGTCGCCCGAATGGTAAGAACCGTAAGTAAGGGAGTGTCGAGTAGATGACTCGTAGCATCAAGAAGGCCCTTCGTCGACGCCCACCTGCAGAAGAAGTCGACGAGCAGAACGAGAAGGGTACGCACAACGTCATCAAGACGTGGTCCCGTCGTTCGATGATCACCCCTGATTTCATCGGACACACCTTCGCCGTTCATGATGGCCGCAAGCATGTTCCGGTGTTCGTCACCGAATCCATGGTTGGCCACAAGCTCGGTGAGTTCGCCCCGACCAAGACCTTCAAGGGTCATGTGAAGGACGACAAGAAGGCACGCCGCTAAAGGAGAGTAAGGACACATGGAAGCTAAAGCAATCGCTCGTCACGTCCGCGTGACGCCGCGCAAGGCTCGCCGTATGGTCGACCTCATCCGAGGCAAGAAGGCGACCGAAGCCATCACCATTCTGAAGTTCGCTCCGCAGGACGCATCCCTCCCGGTGCGTAAGGTCCTGGAGAGCGCCATCGCGAACGCTCGTGTGAAGGCCGACAAGGCCGGCGAGCCGTTCCGCGAGAACGACCTGGTCGTGAAGGAGACCTATGTGGACGAAGGCGTGACGCTCAAGCGTTTCCGCGCCCGTGCACAGGGCCGTGCCGCTCGTATCAACAAGCGCACCAGCCACATCACGGTCGTCGTCGCTAACAAGGAAGGAAACCGCTAAAGATGGGTCAGAAGATCAATCCGTTTGGCTACCGCCTGGGAATCACTGAGAACCATCGTTCCAAGTGGTTCTCCGATTCCAACAAGGTTGGCGAACGCTACCGCGACTTCGTTCTCGAAGATGACGCCATCCGCAAGGCCATGAGCAAGGACCTCGAGCGTGCGGGCGTGTCCCGTATCGTCATCGAGCGTACCCGCGACCGCGTGCGTGTGGACATCCACACCGCTCGTCCGGGCATCGTCATCGGCCGTCGTGGCGCTGAGGCTGAGCGCGTTCGCGCCAAGCTCGAGAAGCTCACCGGCAAGCAGGTCCAGCTCAACATCTTCGAAGTGAAGAACGCCGCACTGGACGCCCAGCTCGTCGCACAGGGCATCGCTGAGCAGCTCACCAACCGCGTGACCTTCCGTCGCGCGATGCGTAAGGCCCAGCAGGATGCCATGCGTGCAGGCGCCAAGGGTATCCGTATCAAGCTCTCCGGCCGCCTTGGTGGCGCCGAAATGAGCCGTTCCGAGTTCTATCGCGAGGGTCGCGTTCCGCTGCAGACCCTGCGTGCCCTCATTGATTACGGCTTCTTCGAGGCCAAGACCACTTACGGCCGTATCGGCGTGAAGGTCTGGATCTACAAGGGCGATATGACCGAGCGTGAGTTCGAAGAGCAGCAGGCACAGCAGAGCAACAACCGCCAGGGTCGTCGCGGCGATCGTCGTCCGCGTCGCGGCCAGCGCAACGCTGCTCCGCAGCAGAACGCAGCAGCAGAGGCTCCGGCCGCTGCTGAGGCACCTGCCGCAACGGAAACGAAGGAGTGAGCTGAGAATGCTTATCCCAAAGAGAACCAAGTATCGTAAGCAACACCGTCCGGTCCGCCGTGGCATGTCCAAGGGCGGCAACGAGATCGCTTTCGGCGATTTCGGTATCCAGGCTCTGGCTCCGGCTTATGTGACCAACCGCCAGATCGAGCTGCTCGTATCGCCATGACCCGCTACATCAAGCGTGGTGGCCGCGTGTGGATCACGATCTTCCCGGATCGTCCGCTGACCAAGAAGCCGCTCGGCACCCGAATGGGTTCCGGTAAGGGTACTCCGGAATTCTGGATCGCCAACGTCCACCCGGGTCGCGTTATGTTCGAGATCGGTGGCGTGTCCGAGGATGTCGCTCGTGAGGCTCTGCGCCGCGCAATCGACAAACTCCCCATGAAGTGCCGTGTTATTGCTCGTGAAGGCGGTGACATCTGATGGCAGTCGGAACTGCAGACTACACCATGAAGAATCTCAACGAGAAGACCAACGAGGAGATCGAGGGCTTCCTCAAGAAGTCCAAGGAAGAGCTGTTCAACCTGCGCTTCCAGTCCGCGACCGGTCAGCTCGAAAACACCGCCCGCCTCAAGGCGGTCAAGCACGACATCGCCAGGATGTACACCATCCTGCGCGAGCGTGAGCTCGGCATCAGCCAGGCCCCCGAGGCGACCGAAACGAAAGCTGAGGAGAAGTAATGGCTGAAGAGCGTAACTTCCGCAAGGTTCGTCGCGGTTACGTCGTGTCCGATAAGATGGACAAGACGATTTCCGTCGAGCTCGAGCAGCGTTCGACCCACCCGCTTTACGGCAAGGTTGTGCGCTCCACTCGTACGGTCAAGGTCCATGATGAACACAACGAGGCTCACATTGGCGACCTCGTGAGTATTATGGAGACTCGGCCCCTGAGCAAGACCAAGCGTTGGCGTCTCGATAGCATTATCGAGCGCGCTAAGTAAATAAGTTCGGCAAGGCTCCGTGAGTCACCCCGCCTGCTTCTAGCAGGCAGGCGGGGTGCTTGGGGAGAACCAGCTCGGCTAAGGAGAATCAATGATTCAGCAGGAAACGCGGCTTCATGTCGCCGACAACACGGGTGCGAAGGAACTCCTCGCCATCCGAGTGCTCGGCGGATCGAAGCGACGCTATGCCGGCATCGGTGACGTGATCGTCGCCTCCGTCAAGGACGCCATCTGGCGGGTCGGTCAAGAAGGGCGACGTCGTCAAGGCTGTCGTCGTCCGCACTGTCAAGGAACACCGTCGTGTCGACGGCTCCTACATCAAGTTCGACGAGAACGCCGCCGTCATTCTCGGCTCTGGCCGTGAACCGAAGGGCACTCGTATCTTCGGACCGGTCGGTCGTGAACTGCGCGACAAGCGCTTCATGAAGATCGTGTCCCTCGCCCCGGAGGTGATCTGACATGGCAGCCAAGATTAAGAGCGGCGACCTGGTCAAGGTCATCCGCGGCAAGGACCGCGGCAAGGAAGGCACCGTCAAGCAGGTGCTCAAGGACGATCGTCTGATCGTCGAGGGCGTGCAGATCGTCAAGAAGCACGTCCGCGCCACGCAGCAGGGCCAGCAGGCCGGCATCGTGGCTGTCGAGGCTCCGATTCATCGCTCCAACGTGATGGTCATCGATCCGGAGACCAAGCAGCCCACCCGCGTGCGCATCGTCGAAAAGGAAGAGGCTCGTGACGGCAAGGTGAAGACCGTGCGCGTGCGTGTCGCCAAGAAGTCCGGAAAGGAGCTGGCATGACCGATACCACTGTCGAAGCGCCGGCAACTCCGCGCTTGAAGCAGAAGTACAACGAGCAGATCGTGCCGGAGCTGGAGAAGGAATTCCACTACTCCAACCCGATGCAGGTCGCTCGCGTCCAGAAGGTCGTCGTCTCCATGGGCGTTGGCGCCGCAGCTCGCGACTCCAAGCTCATCGAAGGCGCTGTCAAGGACCTCACTCTGATCACCGGCCAGAAGCCGAAGATCACCAAGGCCAAGAAGTCTGTCGCGCAGTTCCATCTGCGTGAGGGCCAGGCCATCGGCGCCTACGTCACCCTGCGTGGCGAGCGCATGTGGGAGTTCCTGGATCGCCTTCTGACCATGGCTCTGCCGCGTATCCGTGATTTCCGCGGCATCAACGGCGACCAGTTCGATGGTCAGGGCAACTACAACTTTGGCCTTACCGAGCAGTCCATGTTCCACGAGATCGATCCGGATTCGATCGATCACCAGCGTGGTATGGACATCACCGTGGTGACCAGCACCAAGGACGACAAGGAAGCTCGCGTGCTCCTGAAGCACCTCGGCTTCCCCTTCAAGGAGAACTGATATGGCAAAAACCGCTCTTAAGAACAAGGCGGCCGCTAAGCCGAAGTTCAAGGTGCGCGCCTATACGCGTTGCCAGGTCTGCGGTCGTCCTCACTCCGTCTACCGCAAGTTCGGCCTCTGCCGCATCTGCCTTCGTGAGAAGGCCCACCGCGGCGAGCTGCCCGGCGTTACGAAGTCCAGTTGGTAAATATCGACGCTGAAGGTCCGCGGCCCGATCGCCTCTAAGGCGTGAGGGCGGCGGAAACCATGGCGAGAAAGGGCGTTAGCCAAATGACAATGACAGATCCGATCGCAGACATGCTTACGCGTCTGCGTAATGCGAGCGCGGCAAAGCACGAGACCGTGGATATGCCGTACTCCAAGTTCAAGGCGAACATCGCTGAGATTCTGAAGCGTGAAGCTACATCAAGGACTTCACCGCCAAGGAAGCCAAGGTTGGCCAGACTCTTGAGGTCACCCTCAAGTACGGTCCGAACGGCGAGCGTTCCATCCAGGGCATCAAGCGCATCTCCAAGCCGGGCCTGCGTCGTTACGCAAAGTCCGATGCTCTGCCGATGCCGCTCGGTGGCCTTGGCATCGCAATCATCTCGACTAGCTCGGGACTGCTGACCCAGAAGGAATGCCTCGACCGAGGCATCGGCGGCGAGATCGTCGCTTTCGTTTGGTGAGAAAGGAGAGCTGAAACATGGCATCGCATATTGGTAAGCTCCCCGTCACCATTCCGGCTGGCGTGGAAGTCAAGATCGACGGTCAGTCCTTTACCGCCAAGGGCGCTAAGGGCACTGACTCCTACGAGATTCCTGAAGGCATCACCGCAGTGGTCGAAGGCAACGAAGTTGTCCTCACCCCGGCTGATGACCTGCGTCCGACCCGTGCAAAGCACGGCCTGGCTCGCTCCATCGTGGCGGGCATGGTCAAGGGCGTGCACGAGGGTTATGCCAAGACTCTGGAGATCGTCGGTACCGGTTACCGCGCCCAGATGAAGGGCAAGGGCATTGAGTTCTCCCTCGGCTATTCCCACACCATCACCGTCGAGCCGCCGGCAGGTATCGAATTCGAACTGCCGAACCCGAACCAGGTGATCGTCAAGGGCATCGACAAGCAGGCTGTTGGCCAGTGCGCCGCTAACATTCGTAAGCTTCGTGCTCCGGAACCTACAAGGGCAAGGGCATCAAGTACGCGGATGAGCACATTCTGCGCAAGGCTGGAAAGGCTGGTAAGTAATGAGCGTCCAGATTCTCGGTAAGGGCAAGAAGGTCGCGCTTAAGCGCCGTCACGCTCGTCTGCGCAAGCACATCAGCGGTACCCCGGAGCTTCCGCGTCTGGTGGTTACCCGTTCCAACCGTCACATGGTTGCCCAGATCATCGATGACACCAAGGGTGTCACCCTGGTGAGCGAATCCACTCTGACCAGCGATTTCGCCGGTTTCGAGGGCACCAAGACCGAAGCCGCCAAGAAGGTCGGCGAACTGATCGCCAAGAAGGCTCAGGACGCTGGCATTACCGCGGTCGTGTTCGATCGTGGCGGCAACAAGTATCATGGCCGCGTCGCAGCTGTCGCTGAAGGCGCCCGCGAGGGAGGTCTGGCACTGTGAGCGACAACGAAAAGGAAACCCAAGTGGCTGAAGAAACTCAGAACACTCAGGCTACCGCTGAGTCCAACAACGAGGACCGCAAGTCCCGTCGTGGCCAGCGCGGTGAGGGTCGTCGTGGCGAGCGTCGCAACCGTCGTGAGGAATCTCACGAGAACGAGATGCTCGATCGCGTGGTGACCATCAACCGTGTGTCCAAGACCCACAAGGGTGGTCGTACGTTCAGCTTCGCCGCCCTCGTGGTGGTTGGCGACGGCAAGGGCACCGTCGGTGTTGGCTACGGCAAGTCCCGTGAGGTCCCGGCTGCAATCGCCAAGGGCCAGCTGGATGCCAAGAAGCACATGTTCACCGTGCCGCGCATCAAGGCACCGTCACCCACCCGGTGATCGGCCACGATGCCGCTGGCACCGTGCTGCTGCGCCCGGCTGCTCCGGGTACCGGCGTTATCGCCGGCGGTGCAGTCCGCGCCGTCATGGAATGCGCTGGCATCACCGACGTCCTGACCAAGTCGATGGCTCCGCCACCGCCGTCAACGTGGTGCGCGCAACCGTCGACGCCCTCAAGAAGCTCGAAGAGCCGGAAGAGATTGCCGCACGTCGTGGCATGTCTCTCGAAGAGGTGGCTCCGGACGCGCTGCTGCGTGCTCGCGCCGAAGGCATCGCCGAGGCCCGCAAGGCTCGTGAAGAGGCTCAGCCAAGGCTGCTCAGAAGGACGGTGAGTGATGACTAACCTGAACATCAAGCTGCACCACGGTCTGGTGAATTCCACTCCGAAGCAGCGTGCTGCGGCTCAGACTCTGGGCCTGAACAAGATCGGCAAGACCGTGACTCGTGAGGACACTCCGGCCCTTCGTGGCCAGCTGCAGGTCCTCCGTCACCTGATCACCGTCGAGGAGGCTGACTGATTATGGCAGACATTCTGCAGATGCATGACCTGAAGCCGGCTCCGGGTGCCAACAAGGATCGTATCCGCGTTGGCCGTGGTGAAGGCTCCAAGGGTAAGACCTCGGGCCGTGGCGACAAGGGCACCAAGAAGCGCTATCAGGTTCGTCCGGGCTTCGAAGGTGGCCAGCTGCCGCTGTACATGCGCCTTCCGAAGCTGCGTGGCTTCAAGAACCCGTTCAAGAAGGAATACCAGGTCGTCAACGTGGCTGTTCTTGCGGAACTGTTCCCGCAGGGCGGCGAGATCACCGTGGCTGATCTGGTTGCCAAGGGTGCCGTCCGCAACGGCTTCCCGGTCAAGGTCCTGGGCGACGGCGAGGTTTCGGCTGCCTACACTCTCAAGGGTGTCAAGGCTTCCGCTTCCGCCAAGTCCAAGATCGAGGCTGCTGGCGGCTCCATTTCCGAGGACTGATTCCAACGGAATGTAGCTGACTGAAGCTCAGACATGAGGCTTCCCTCGCTTTAGGGCGGGGGAAGCCTCATTCGTTTGCAGTCAAAATGCAATCATGCATGGAAAAACAAAAAACAGACGAATAATGACGAAAACGCCATATCGGTAGACGCCGTACGCTAGACTCGAGCGTTAGAGTCTGTTTTTGCACGTGTGCGCAGGTGCGCACGACGATGGAAGGAACCCCAGGTGAGGACGTTAATCCAGGCCTTGAAGACCAAGGAATTGAGGAATAAAATCCTCTTCACCCTTGGTATCATCATCATTTATCGTATCGGTTCATTCATCCCGACCCCTGGCGTCGATTTCACCGTCGTCCAGCAGTGCGTCGGCAAGATGAACAACGCTTCTGAGAACTTTATCGGTCTGGTGAACCTCTTCTCCGGCGGCGCCATGCTGCAGCTGTCGATTTTCGCATTGGGCGTCATGCCGTACATCACCGCATCGATCGTCATCCAGCTGCTGCGTGTGGTCATCCCTCGTTTCGAGGCACTGCACAAGGAAGGCCAGTCCGGCGAAGCCAAGCTGACCCAGTACACCCGTTACCTGACCATCGGCCTTGCCGTGCTGCAGTCCACCACCATCCTGGTGACCGCACGTTCCGGCGCGCTGTTCAACTACCAGTGCTCTCAGGTTGTTCCGGACGGTTCCGTGTGGAACCTTGTGGTCATGGTGCTCATCATGACCGGCGGCACCGGCCTCATCATGTGGATGGCCGAATTGGTCACCGATAAGGGCCTCGGCCAGGGTATGTCCATCCTTATCTTCATGTCCATCTGCTCCGGCTTCCTGCCGCAACTGTGGGAGATCGGCTGGGGCACCAACGGCACCGATGGCAATTGGGGCAAGTTCGCCGCGGTCGTCGGCACCCTGCTGGTCATCATGATTCTTGTCATCTACGTCGAGCTTGCCCAGCGTCGTATTCCGGTGCAGTACACCCGCCGTATGATCGGCCGCAAGATGTACGGTGCTCCTCCACCTACCTGCCGCTGAAGATCAACATGAGCGGCGTCATCCCGCCGATTTTCGCATCCTCCATCCTGGCCGTGCCGACGCTGATCGCGCAGTTCGGCAATTCCGACCAGTCCTGGGTCAAGTGGATCAACTCCAACCTGGCCAACACCACATCCGTGTGGTACATCGCACTGTACACGCTGATGATCGTGTTCTTCTGCTTCTTCTACACGGAGATCACCTTCAACCCGGACGAGACCGCCGACAACATGAAGCAGTACGGCGGCTTCATTCCGGGCATCCGCGCGGGAAGCGCCACCAGCAACTACCTGAGCTACGTGATGAACCGTCTGAACACGGTCGGCGCCGTCTACCTGCTGTTCGTGGCGCTTATCCCGACGGTGCTCATCATGGCGCTGAACCTGAACACCAAGCTGCCGTTCGGCGGCACCACCATCCTGATCATCGCAGGCGTCGGCCTCGACACCCTGCGCCAGGCCAAGGCCCAGACCGAACAGTTCCAGTACGCTGGCTTCCTGTTCGAGGACACCGATCACAAGGAAGGTAAGTAACCACTTGAATCGTGATGTCGTTTCCGTTGATCGGGAGCGGTATCACGATTTTTATGTTAAGTAATCCATCATCCGAAAATCCCCGTTGAGGGGAATGAACGAAACGGAGAACAACACATGCGACTGCTGATCATGGGCCCGCAGGGCGTAGGCAAGGGCACCCAGGCCGCTCTGCTGAGCGAGCACTACGGAATCCCGGCGATCTCCACCGGCGATATCTTCCGCTACAACATCAAGAACAAGACCGAGCTCGGCGTCGAAGCGCTCAAGTACATCGACAAGGGCGAGCTTGTGCCGGACGAGCTGACCAACAAGATCGTCAAGGACCGTCTGGCCATGGACGACGCCAAGAACGGCTGGATTCTCGATGGCTATCCGCGCAACGCCTCCCAGGTCGAGGCTCTCGACGCCATCCTGGGCGAACTGGACACCCCGCTTGACGCGGTCGTCGCACTGGATGCAGATCACGACGTGCTCATGGAGCGTATGAAGAAGCGCGCCGAAATCGAAGGCCGCTCCGACGACACCCCTGAAGCCATCGCCAAGCGTCTTGACGTGTACGCCAAGGAGACCGCGCCGCTGCTGGACATCTACCAGAAGCGCGGCCTGCTCAAGACGTTCAATGGCGTCGGCGCCGTCGACGAGATCCAGGCCACCATCGTGGCGGAGCTTGGCTGAAGGAAAAACCAAGCAGAATAACATATTTCCAACGAAAGCGGGAATCGCGACACGCCGAACGTGTCTTGATTCCGCTTTCGTGTATTCTTGCAAGTTGGTGTGTCTTCGGGCACGCATAGTAATCGCCAAGGAACGGAACGAGCTCATGGCTAAAGACGGTGTGATTGAAGTCGAAGGACAGGTAGTGGAAGCACTGCCGAACGCGATGTTTCGTGTTGAACTCGAAAACAAGCATATCGTGCTCGCAACCATTTCGGGCAAGATGAGGAAGAACTACATCCGCATCCTGCCGCAGGATCGTGTTGTGCTGGAGATGAGCCCCTACGATCTGAACCGCGGCCGTATTACGTACCGTTACAAGTAAAGGTACACAAGCAAAGGAAAACCATGAAGGTCAGCCCTAGTGTGAAGAGGATCTGCGAGAACTGCCGCGTGATCCGTCGTCACGGCCGCGTCATGGTGATCTGCGTCAACCCGCGCCATAAGCAGCGTCAGGCTGAGAGCAGATCCAGCGGCATAAACAGTACAGGCGCTGAGTCACAGTCCGTGAAAGCGGGATGAACCCCGGGTACGCAGGCCCGGGCCGGGAAACCGGACGACTCGGTGCAAGACCTGCGGAAAACAGAAGGAATCGCAATGGCACGTCTTGCCGGAGTCGACATCCCCAATGAGAAGCGCATCGAGATCGCCCTCACCTACATCTTTGGTGTTGGTCGTACTCGTGCCAAGGAAACGCTTGCCGCGACCGGTATCAATCCGGACATTCGCGTCAAGGATCTGACGGATGAGCAGCTGATTACGCTGCGTGATTACCTTGAGGGTAACTACAAGATCGAGGGTGATCTGCGTCGTGAAATCGATGCGGACATCCGCCGTAAGATCCAGATCAACTGCTACCAAGGCCAGCGTCACCGTAAGGGACTTCCTGTGCGCGGTCAGCGCACCAAGACCAATGCTCGTACCCGCAAGCCCGAAGCGCACGGTCGCCGGAAAGAAGAAGGCCACCAAGTAATCGGTGGCTGACAGTTCAAGCCACGAGGTGTGAGCCTCATCGTTTGAACATCAAAGCAAATTCGTTATTAGGAAACGAGGGTCAATGGCAGCTCAAAAGCAAGCCGCGCGCAAGCCGCGTCGCCGCGACCGCAAGTCGGTCCCGGTTGGGCAGGCGCACATCAAGTCCACTTTCAACAACACCATCATTTCGATCACCGACCGTCCGGCGCAGTTGTGTCCTGGGCGTCCGGTGGCGATGTCGGCTTCAAGGGCTCCCGTAAGTCCACGCCGTACGCCGCTGGCATGGCCGCCGAATCCGCAGCCCGCAAGGCTATGGAGCACGGCCTCAAGAAGGTCGACGTGTTCGTGAAGGGCCCGGGTTCCGGTCGTGAAACCGCCATCCGTTCCCTGCAGTCCGCCGGACTCGAAGTCGGTTCCATCACCGACGTCACCCCGCAGGCACACAACGGCGTTCGTCCTCCGAAGCGCCGTCGCGTCTGAGCACTAGAAGAAATCATCAATCCAACGCCGCTTATGGCCGGTGAGTGCACCACCGGCCTGAAGCTGAAAGGATAACCACAGTGCTTATCGCACAGCGTCCGACACTTACCGAGGAATCTCTCAACCCTCAGCGTTCCCGCTTCACCATCGAGCCTCTTGAGCCTGGTTTCGGCTACACGCTTGGCAACTCGCTGCGCCGTACCTCCTGAGCTCCATTCCGGGAGCGGCTGTGACTTCGGTGCGTATCTCCGGCGTCCCGCACGAGTCACCACTCTGCCGGGTGTTGAAGAGGACGTTACCGAAATCCTGCTGAACATCAAGGCATCGTGCTCACCAGCGAATACGATGAGCCGGTTGTCATGTATCTGCGCAAGAGCGGCAAGGGCGAGGCCACCGCGGGCGACATCACCCCGCCGGCCGGCGTCACCATCGCCAACCCGGACATGCATATCGCTACCCTCGCCGAGGATGGCGAACTCGAGATCGAGTTCACCGTCGAGCGTGGCCGCGGCTATGTGCCCGCCCAGATGAACAAGCAGGATAACGCCGAGATCGGCCGCATTCCGGTCGACTCGATCTACTCCCCGGTGCTCAAGGTGAGCTATCGTGTGGAAGCCACCCGCGTTGAACAGCGCACTGACTTCGACAAGCTCATCCTGGACGTGGAGACCAAGCCGGCTATCTCCCCGCGCGATGCAGTCGCATCCGCAGGCTCCACCCTGGTGGAACTCTTCGGTCTGTGCCGTGAGCTCAACACCCAGGCTGAGGGCGTCGAGGTTGGCCCTGCTCCTGTGGCAGAGGAAACCAACCCGGAGATGAACATCCCGATCGAGGACCTGAACCTCACCCAGCGCAGCTACAACTGCCTGAAGCGCGAGGGCATCCACACGATCGGCGAGCTGGTCGCCCACACCGAGCAGGATCTGCTCGATATCCGCAATTTCGGTATGAAGTCCATCGATGAAGTCAAGGAGAAGCTCCAGTCTCTGGACTCGCCCTCAAGGCTTCCCCGCTGGGTAACTTCGATACCAATAATCTCGAAGGTGGCACCTTCTTCTCGCCGGAAGACGAGTGATCCGCCACTTTTGACCTAACCGCTTCGTTGGATTCGGACGTTCGGGCAACTGCCCACCTGAATCCAACGGGGCTTTCAAGGAGAAACAATGCCTACACCAAAGAAGGGTCCGCGTCTGGCCTCCAGCCCGGCTCATGAGCGTCTTATGCTCGCGAACATGGCCACCAGCCTGTTCCAGAACGGCCGCATCACCACCACCCTGCCGAAGGCCAAGCGTCTTCGTCCGCTGGCCGAGCGTCTGATCACGCTCGCCAAGCGTGGTGATCTGCACAACCGTCGTCGCGTGATGCGCGTCATCCGCAACAAGTCCGTCGTGCACAAGCTGTTCACCGAGATCGCCGAGCAGATGGAGCAGCGCGAAGGCGGCTACACCCGCATCGTCAAGATCGCTCCGCGTCGCGGCGATGCCGCTCCGGCAGCCATCATCGAGCTCGTCACCGAGCCGGTGAGCCCGAAGCAGGCCGTGGTGAAGGAAGCCGAAGCCGCAACCAAGGTTGCCGCTGCCGAGCTCCGGAAGCCGCCGCTGAAGAGGCTACCGCTGAGAACGCCGAGTGAATCGCTCTTAGCTGATTGAAGCCGGGAATCGCAAGGTTCCCGGCCTTTGTCATATCTGCTGCCAAGACTGTCGTGCCACATGCCTCACTATGCCAGCCATTTGCTATGCTCGATGCCGTGAGACTACGCATCGATTTGGCATATGACGGTACCGGCTTCTACGGATGGGCGAAACAGCCCGAAATACGTACGGTACAGGGCGAAATCGAACGCGTGCTGCATACCATTCTTCGCGTACCGGAAGGAGACCCGACCGAACCGCTGCGCCTTACCGTGGCCGGACGAACCGACACCGGCGTGCACGCCTCGCATCAGGTATGCCATCTGGACGTCAACGAGGACGTGCTCAAACGCTGCGTCGGCCACATGGACGTGCCGCCCGTCATCGCGCTTACCCGCAGACTTCAGCGCATGCTGCCGGCCGATATCGCAATCCGCGGCATCGCACCCGCTCCGAACGGTTTCGACGCGCGTTTCTCCGCGTTGGAACGTACCTACGTGTACCGAATCGCCGATAGGTCAAGCGAGGTGGACCCCCGTACCAGAAACTTCGTATTGCATATCGACGATGAACTTGACCTCAAATCCATGAACGAAGCCGCTGCGATGACGATCGGCCTGCACGATTTCGGCTCGTTCGCCACCCCAAATCCGGGCGGCACCACCATACGCGAGGTGAAGACCGCGTATTGGCGTCGCGTGCCGCAGCGGACGCTTATCGACGACGGCATGACGATGGGGGAGCGGTACCGTACGCCGACCGTGGAATCGGGCCTCGTCTGCTTCGTGATCGTCGCCGACGCGTTTGCACGCAATATGGTGCGCTCCCTCGTCAACGGCTGCGTGCAGGTCGGTATCGGCAAACGTTCCCTCGACTGGTTTGCAGGAAAAATGGCGGCTCCGCTGCGCGAAGGCTCCACAGGACCGATCGCGCCGCAAGGACTGACGCTGGAGCATATCGAATATCCGGCCGACGACCAGCTGGCGGTCCGCGCCGAAGCCATTCGCGCCAAGCGCACACTGTAGCTTTATTGCGATTGTCACAGCCAGGTTACGGGCGCTTGTCATGTCCATTGCCGAGACATTGTCGTAACAGACCGTTTCGTTTTCCGGAAACGCTGGTTCGTTAGGTTTTTCTTCCATCAAGGCACGATGCCTCAGATTGGCATGCGTTCGCATGGGGTGGAAGGGAGCGTGGAACGATGATTGAATCCGCCGCACGAAGGTTGGCTTCGGAACTGGTCGATCGTCGGGAGTCGATCAACCGGGAGCTGAGCCGTAATGGCGTACGGTTCGGCATCTACAAGAACGGCGAGTACCATGACCGGCTGTTTCCGTACGATCCGATTCCGCGCATCATCGAATCGGACGAATTCGACAGAATGGAAGCCGGACTGAAACAGCGCGTCAACGCGTTGCACGCCTACCTGCGCGACATCTACTCCGACAAGCAGGCCATCAAGGACGGCATCGTGCCGGAAGAATACGTGTACACGTCCGCGGGATACTTTCCGCAAGTCAACGGCGTGACACCTCCGGGCGGCGTGTTCGCGCACGTCGCCGGCGAGGACCTGGTGCAGGGGCAGGACGGGCAATGGTGGGTGCTGGAAGACAATCTGCGCATTCCATCCGGTGCCAGCTATCCGCTGTTCGCCCGCGATATCGAACGCAGAATCACGCCCAGCCTGTTCCGCAACGTACGTGTGCGCGACAATCGCGATTATCCACGACTGCTGCGCCAATCCATGGATTTCGTCTCCACCGACGGCATAGCAGTGGTGCTCACCCCCGGCAGGTACAATTCCGCGTTCTTCGAACATGCATACCTGGCCGAGAAAACCGGCGCGGCGCTCGCGTTCCCCGAAGACCTCGAAGTCGTGGACAACAAAGTGTACTTCCTCGACTATGCCGGCAGGAAACACCGCGTCGGCGTGGTCTACCGCCGTCTGTCCGACGAATATCTCGACCCGTTCGCGTTCAACCCGGATTCCGTGGTCGGCGTGCCGGGAATCCTATCCGCCTACAGGTCGGGCAATGTGGCGATCGTCAACGCTCCGGGCAACGCGCGGCCGAGACAAGGCCATCTACTATTTCGTGCCGAACATGATCCGCTATTATCTCGGCGAAGAGCCGATTCTGCACAATGCGCCGACCTACATGCCGATGTTCGACAAGGACCGCAAGGAGGTACTCGACCGGCTCGGCGAACTGGCCATCAAGGATGTGGCGGAAGCGGGCGGCTACGGCGTCGTGTTCGGCTCGTCGCTCGACCGGTCGCGGCGAGAGGAACTGGCCGAACGCATCAAGGCCGAACCGCGCCGGTTCATCGCGCAGGAGGTCATCCAATTCAAAGACATCGACGTGGTGGACCCCGAAACCGGACAGATGAGCCCACGTAAATGCGACCTGCGCGCCTTCGTGGTGACCGGCAAGAACACGCACGTATGGTATTCGGGACTGACACGCTACTCGTCCATACCGGGCCAGATGATCGTCAACTCATCACAGGGCGGCGGTTTCAAGGACACCTGGGTACTGGCCAAAGAGACCGGCGTGGAGCATGATTACGCACCCGGCTCGGAGGTCGTGCGCGTGCTGGAACAGTCCCGCAAGCACTCGCTGGCACTCGTCACCGCGTCGAAGGCCGACAACCTGTTCTGGCTCGGCCGCTACACGGAACGCGTATTCACCACGCTGAGCCAATTCTTCCCCTTCTACGACCGTGTGATGGACACGGATGTGGACGCGTTCCGACCGTTCGCCCGTGCGCTCGACCTGCCGGAGGATTTCGAGGATTTCGACGCGTTCATCCACAGCTTCCTGTACGACGAGAAGAATCCGGATTCCGTACGCAGCGCCATCGTCTACGCGTTCAACAACGCGGTGATTCTGCGCCCCGAACTTGGTTCTCGCTCGTTGCAGCAGGTGGAGTTGGCCATGAGCTCCATAGTGGAGGCATCCGAATACGGCGGCACGGACGCGGACATCTTCAAACACCGCGACATCGCGGACAACATGCTCGCCTTCTGGGGAGGTGTGGAGAATTCCCCCGTCGAACCGACTCTGAAATCGTTCATTTTCGTGGGCAAATATCTGGAACGTCTGGATCTGTACACACGATTCGGATATTCCGTGGAAGAGCTCAAGGCGCCGCTCGCCAAACTGGGCAGCTACATCCTGCCGTTGAACGGTCTGCCGGTACCGCAATGCTTCGCCGAAGGATTGCGCTGGCTGGTCGGCCAGCTGCCGCAGCGGGGATATGCGGAGCTTGCGGAAAAACTGGGGATGCTGCTGAAAGATTTCGATGGGCGCATCTCCACGAAGGATCTGAAGGATCTGGCATGCTCAACACGATGGACATGGACGCCGCGCGACTGTGAAGAATACGTGCCACAGCCATCGCACGGTGCGTGTATAACGGCTAGAACAAGGCCCACGCGTGGAAAACGCCGAAGGAACGACAATAATCGCTGAGGAGACGATGTGAAGAAACTGGTGTTTGACTATGAGATGAAGCTCTCATTCAGCTCGCCCGTGACCGACCATCGCTTCCAACTGCGCTGCATTCCAGCCACCGGCCCACGCCAGCAGGTGATCGACGTGGCAGTCAAAATCGAACCGGATGTGGAACTCGAAACCACCATCGATTCCTTCGATTCCGTGGTGATGACCGGATTCATTCCCGAACCGCACACCATGTTCAACTACTCGGTGACCGGCATCGCCTTCGTGGACAACGCGCATATCAAATCCGAAATCTACAAGCCGCTGTACCGCTTCAATTCGGCGTTGACAGTGCCGGGGCCGGCCATCGAAGCGTTGATCGGCATCTGCCGTGAACGCATCGCGTCCCTGCCTGCCGACTGCACGCCGATCGACCAAGCCCGTGAGGTGATGGACGAGGTGTTCAAAACGTTCGTCTACACGCCGGCCTCCACCACCATCCGCACCACCGCCGAGGAAGCGTTCGCTCAACGCAAGGCGTATGCCAGGATTACGCGCACGTCATGCTGTCCGTGTGCCGGCACGTCGGACTCACTGCCCGATACATCGCGGGATTGCTCGGCGGCGAGGGCGCCACGCACGCATGGGTCGAAATCTACCATGATGGACGTTGGGTCGGTTTGGACCCCACACACAACCGTATGGTCGACGACAACTACATCACCATCGCCCATGGCCGCGATTACCGCGACTGCATGCTCGACATCGGCATCTTCTCCGGCTGCGACGTCAAGCAGGACCAGTGGGTCAACGCTTCCGTGCACGAGCAGGGATACTGATTCCCCGACGTTTTCTCGATGCCGGATTCCGTATTTCGACAGATGCAAAGCAGATAAACAAAAAAGGCCGAAACGCCATTGTTTCAACCTTCATTGCATGCGGATAAGGCGAGATTCGAACTCGCGGAGGGGTTCGCCCTCACACGCTTTCGAGGCGTGCTCCTTAGACCGCTCGGACACTTATCCATTCGTCACCTGAAAACAAGCAACTTGATAATTGTGCCACAGCGGTGGCGATTGTCAAATCGGACTGGCTGCAACGGTGTGATTTCCGGCGTGTCTTGCTTTGCGCCCGACTGTGCGTCCTTAGGCGAACAGCGCTTCGTCGAAGGAAGGATAGCCCCAATCAAGCGCCAATTCGACACGGTCCGCAATCAGACCGGCAAGCACGCCCAGGGATTGCGCTCGCGAATCCGTCGACTGTTTTGCATTGGTGACGCGTGACTGGGAATGATCGTTCGCGGCATTGGAGCTTCCGGCGATTGCCGTTATCTCGCTTCGCGCGCAGTTCATTTCGATGGTGGCGTCGGTCGGTGCCGTAAGGCCGGTGGCGGAATCGAGCATCGTGTCGGGGTGGGCAAGCAAGGCGGTGGCCTCGTACGTTTTCCTACGATCGTCAATGGTGCCCGAGAAGGATGCGAACCGTTGCGATGTGGTCTTATGACGATTGCTGATATCCAGCGTCGCATGGCCGCTGTTGCGGGCCGCCAGCACTTCCATGGCGAATCCGGCACGGTCTTCGGCCTGCGCGGCGGTGGCAAGGGACTTGGAATCGACGTCAAGCGATTCGACATCGTCAAAACGCGACAGCGTGATCGGCGCGATGGCCACCGACAGTTGATCGCCCAGTGCGCGAGCCATATGACGTGCCTGCGCGCTGCGCAACGTGCCTTCGGCAAAACGCGCCGGACATTGCGCCGCGGTGTTCGTCCATGCGGAGACCGCCTGCTGCGCCGAGAAATAGCGGCGGATGATGTGCTGATGCTGGTCGTGTGCGATCTTGTTATCGGCGGTGGCATCGAAATAGGCCTTCTCGCACGGGCTTTGCCGTTGTTCGGCTTCAGCCCTGCCTGCGATCCTGGGCATGGAGCATGCCGTCAGCGCCGGCATGAGGATAGCGGTGCAAAGCAATGCGCAGACGCGTTTCGCGATAAAAGAAACCGAGCGGAAAGAAGGGGTACGTGTCTGCATGAATCATTAGACTAATATCTGACTGTGACCATTGGGCCATGCGCTCGGAATAACTTCATATAGGAGGTCTTGGAAATATGGAACTGGACCTGGCAGGAATGCACCAGCTCGCCGCTGGGCAGGGAATTGATCCCGAGACGCTGGATGCCGCACTCTCGGAAGCATTGCGACTGGCATATCTGAAAACCCCTCACGCTGCGAAGCGCGCTCGCGTCGAGCTTGATCCGCGTGCGGGAAGCTTCACCGTATGGGCCCAGGACGAGATTCCTGGCGAGCCGACTGAAGACGATCCCCATCCGCGCCGACTCTGGGCGAGGAATACGACGACACTCCGCACGATTTCGGCCGACTGGCCGCTGCGACCGCTCGTCAGGTGATCAGCCAGCTGTTCCGCAAGGCCGAGGATGACAAGGTGTTCGGCGCGTTCTCCGGTCAGAAGGCAAGCTCATCACCGGCATCGTGCAGCAGGACGTCAAGGACACATCCAACGTGCACGTGGCCGTCGGCGACGTCGAAGCCTGCTGCCGCGCCGCGAGCAGGTGCCCGGCGAACGCTACCGTCACGGCGAACGTATCCGCGTGTACGTGGTGAACGTGGCCCGTGGTCTGAAGGGCCCGGAAATCGTGGTGTCCCGTTCCCATCCGGAGCTGGTCCGCCGCCTGTTCGAACGTGAGGTTCCGGAACTGGTTTCGGGAGCCGTGTCGATTATGGCCATCGCCCGCGAGGCGGGCGCCCGCACCAAGATCGCCGTCCGTGCCAACACCGAAGGCGTCAACCCGAAGGGCGCGCTGATCGGCCCCGGCGGAGCCCGAGTGCGCGCCGTCATGGAGAACCTCGGTCCTGAGAAAATCGATATCGTCGACTGGTCCGCGGATCCGGCGAAATTCGTCGCCGCGGCGCTGTCTCCGGCCGTCGCCACCGGTGTGCAGGTGATCAGCGAGAAGAACAAGACGGCCATCGCCTTCATCCACGATGACCAGCTGTCCCTGGCCATCGGCAAGGAAGGCCAGAACGCACGTCTTGCGGCCAAGCTGACCGGCTGGAAGATCGGCATCGAATCCGCTGAGGCGCATGCCAAGAAGATGGCCGAATCGGCGGACCATTCCGATGGGGAAACCGAGGAATAAACAACACTTCCGGTAGACAACAAGCCCGTGGACGTACAATCCACGGGCTTGAGTATGCTGGACTCGACAATCCAAAGCGTGACGGCCATGCCGTCATGCCCAGGGAAAAGACGAGGTATCACGAACATGGTTGCACGATGAGAAGGAACAAGCTCGCCGTGAATCAGTAGCGGTCGCGCCCGTATGCGCGCGGCCCAAGATAGGAGAATTGAGTGCCGAAAGCACGCGTATATGAACTTGCCAAGGAACTTGGCGTTGACAGCAAAACCGTTTTAAGCAAACTTGAGGCGATGGGCGAATTCGTGAAGTCCGCATCGTCTACCGTTGAACCTCCCGTTGCACGCAAGCTGAGGAACGCATTCGCGTCCAGCGGACAGGGCAACGCATCTGATTCCAAGAAGCCGGGCCATACGGCCAAGAAGCCTGTCGAACCGGCATCTCCATTCCATGCCAAAGCCGGCCGCTCCGCAGCACCGAAGCCGGCTGCCCCCGCAGCGCCGAAGCCGCATCATGCCGCTTCCCAAGTCCCGATGCCCCGAAGCCGGG